>ENA-ORSA01000426-ORSA01000426.1-human-gut-metagenome-genome-assembly--contig:-NODE-426-length-46693-cov-3.097882_pt1 | contig 46693 bp, 43 predicted proteins | sample MGYA00242179_ERZ509142 | MGnify/ENA primary metagenome ERZ509142 (study PRJEB26280, sample SAMEA2338659) | human gut metagenome | biome: human gut; feature: human-associated habitat; material: faeces... | reverse complement strand
CGGCGAGCCGATCTACACCAAGAAATTTACCGTGCGGGCTGTGGGCGTGAAGGACAGCGGCGGCATAGACCATGTGCGGTTTGCGGTGTGGAACGGCGAAAACGGCCAGGACGATTTGACCTATTATGACGGCAAAGACGACGGCAACGGCACATACAGCATAGAGGTGGATACGGCCAACCACAAAAACCAGATCGGAGATTTTTACTATGTGCGGGCGTATCCGGTAGACAAGGCCGGAAACGAAGGCTGGGCCGGAACATCGTTTAGAACGATGGTGGATACAACGCCGCCCACGGCATCGGCGGAAAACCTGACGGCCAACGGAAAAGACACGATAGACACCAAGCAGTTTACCCTGAAATTGATTGGGGTAACGGACAGCGGCAGCGGCATTGAATCCGTGCAGTTTGTGGTGTGGAACGGCGAAAACGGCCAGGATGATGTAAAAATCTACACGGCCAAGGACGAAGGCAGCGGCACATACAGCGTGGAAATCAACACGGCTGACCACAACAACCAGGTGGAAGACTACTATTATGTGCAGGCGGTGCTGACGGACAAAGCCGGAAACCAACAGACGATTGAAAAGTCGTTTAAAAGCGATATTGATATCACACCGCCGGTGGGCAGCGAAATTACGGTGACGCCGCAAAAGGCGGAAAGCGAATTTACCGTGCGGGCGAAGATCACAGACGCGCAGAGCGGGGTAAAGAGCGTAACGAGCCTGGTATGGTGCGCATCGGTAGGCGGGCAGGACGATTTGGCGGCGTGCCCGGTGGTAAACGAAGGCAACGGCTATTACAGCATGACGGTAAAAGCGTCTGACCATAAAAACCAGCTGGGCTGGTATTATGTGCGGATGTACGCCGAGGACTATGCGGGGAATAAATCGACGGTGGTGCTGATCAACCAGGCAGCGGAGATTACCGGCGATGTTACGCCGCCTGAGGCATCGGCGGAAAATCTGAAAGCCAACGGAAAAGACACGATAGACTCCGAACACTTTACGCTGAGAATTACCGGGGTAACGGACAGCGGCAGCGGGATGGACTATGTGCAGATGGCGGTATGGAACGGCGAAAACGGGCAGGACGATTTGAAATACTATATGGCCAAGGATGAAGGCAACGGGGCGTATAGTGTGGATATCAGCACGGCGGAGCATAAGAACCAGACCGGGGATTATTACTATGTGCGGGTATATCCTGTGGACAAGGCCGGAAACAAAGGCTGGGTCGGAAAGACGTTTAAGACCGAGATTGCCGGCAAAGACACAACGCCGCCGCAGGTGATCTGCACGGTGACAAACGGCAGCCCGGTGACGGAAGATCATATTGCGCTGCGGCTGGAGACGGAGGACATTTACATTGCGTCCGCCGAGGTGTTGAGCCCGGCGGTTGCATTGGATGCGCCGATTAACTATGGCTTTGGAAAACTGCCGGAAGACGACTGTTTCACCCTGGACATTGCGTTGGTAAATTACTTAAACGCCAAGGGAACGTATGTCATAGAAGTGACAGCGGAAGACAGAGCCGGCAACAAGAGCACATCCAAAATTTCCGTGCCGGTGGCGTATGATTATAACAAGACGGGGACGATGACGGCCACGAATGTGAACGTCAGGGCCGGCGCGAGCGTGGAATTGCCCAGCCTTGGCAAGCTGAAAAAGGGCCAGACCGTGCGCGTGTTGGCGCAGACCGATACCCTGGATGAAAAATATCCGACGTGGATCGCGATTGATTACAACGGGAAACTGGGCTATGTGGCAAGCAAATATATTGAGATAACAGACACGAAAACCTCCACGCAAAGAGCGCTGTTCCGTATGGCGCGGCAGCTACCTGTGCAAACCCAACAACCGGCCGGCGAAGAGGATCTGGGTTATGTGAAGGTAGCAAGCCAAACGGCGGCGATCAGAAAATCCGCTGCGGTGCAGGCAGGTCAAATTGGTACGGTGCACGAGGGAGAAACCTATCGCTATCTCGGGGAAGAAGAAGGCTGGTATTTGGTAGAATACAACGGCCAAAAGGCCTATATCAGCTGGGATGACGGCGAATTAGGCTAAAAACACAGAGTAAAAGAAGAGGCACTGCCTCTTCTTTTTTCTTCGGTTAAAATATGATATGATACTAAGGAATTTTAGCGTAAAGGAGCATACAGATGGCAGCATTACCGTCCTATCCTGCGGAAAAGCTGGAGGAATGGAAAGCACAATATATAGAATTGTTGAAAAGTACGCAGCGGGAGGGCATAGACAGCCTGATTCAATATTTGGAAGAAGAGACGGACTTTTTTACCGCGCCGGCCAGTACAAAATGGCATGGGGCGGTGTACGGCGGCCTGCTGCACCACAGCTTGGAGGTATACAAGCTTTTGGAAAACTTTTCCAAGCCGCTGAAAGACGTTTCCAAAGAAACGCTGATTCTTTGCGCACTGCTGCATGATATTTGTAAAACGAATATGTATGTGGTGCGAAAGCGCAATGTGAAGGTGGACGGCCGTTGGCAGGAAGAGGAATCGTTTGCCATTGAGGATCAGTTTCCGTTTGGCCACGGGGAAAAATCCGTGTATTTGTGTATGAGGCATATACAGCTTTCACCGGAGGAGGCGCTGGCCATCCGCTGGCATATGGGCGGCTATGACGATGCGGCCAAAAGCTATATTGGCGGGCGCACGCAATCCAACGCCTATGAAAAAGTGCCGCTGTGCGCGGCACTGAATTTGGCGGATACCTACGCTGCTCATTTTAGAGGCTGAAGCGGCTTATACATGGTGAGTCCCCAGTCTCCGTTTTCCTCAAAGAGCAGTGCGCCGCAATCCAGATAGCCCAGGGATTGATAAAAGGAAATGGCGCGTTTGTTTTGGGCATATACGGTGAGCAGCAGCGCCCGATAGCCGAGCGCCTGCGCCTGTTTTTCGGCGAACTGTATACAGCTTCGGCCCAGGCCGCGGCCCTGCAATTGGGGATGAATACACAGCCTATGCAGCAATAAAGCACAGGCCGGCGGCGCATAGGCGCGGGTGCGGATGGCCCATTGAAGATCGTCTTCGGTATCCATGGCAAAATAGGCAACGAGCCGACCGGATCCATCGCGCTGCAAAAAGGTATGGCTCCGGGTGATATCTGCCTGAAAGATGGCTTTATCGGGGTAGGTTTCATCCCACTGGGTGATGCCTTGGGAGAGCAAAATATCCCGGCAGCAGGCAAACAGGGAGAGAATATCGGGCAGATCGGAAAGATGGGCGGGCACAAGCATAAGAAAACACCTCCGTATAAAAAGCTTAAATGTAGTATAACAGAAATGAACCGAAGAGAGAAAGGTGACTTTGGGTTTTGGGGTATGTGGCAGTAGATGTGGAAACGGCGTCCAGCCGTTTGCAGGGATATATTTGTTCCATTGGCGTATGCGTGATTGACCGGGGCAGAATTGTGGAAGAGTTTTACACGCTGGTGCACCCGGGCATTGCGATGGACCCGTTTTGCCAGAACATCCACGGCATCAGCGATGAGATGGTGGAGGGCGCGCCGACCACTTTTGAAATGCTGGAAAAGGTGGCGCCGTATTTGGCGGGGCAAACGGTGGTGGCGCACAATGCGCCGTTTGACGTAAAGCAGATCCGGGAGGCGGCGGAGCGCGTGGGCTTCGGGCTGCCGGAATTTGATCATTGCTGCACGGTGAAGCTTTCCCGGCAGGCGTTTCCGGGGCGGCCGTCGTATCGGCTGGGCGCGCTGGTGGATTTGATCGGCTTTCCGTTTACCGCCCACAATGCTCTGGCGGACGCGAGAGCCTGTGCGGCGCTGTTTTTAGCTTGCCAAAAACAATTGGCGGCGCAGCCGCAGCCGAGGCATCCCGGCAGAGCGAAAAAGAAAAAACCGAAAAAAGGATAAACGGCTCCCCTTTGGGAGCTGTTTTTTTATGGGAAAAGCGCGGTATCGGCAGAAAACGGATTCAAACCGGGGGAAAATGACAGGCAAAAAACAGGCGGACAGGAGAAAGAAAACAAGCTGTTTTTCTTGCGAAAGCAGAGAGGAGAAAGAGCAGAGCAAAAAGACGAAAATCCAACAGGGAACCAGGGAAAGATTTGCCGTGCATGGAAGAATTTTAGCCCTTATGGAGGATGAAAAAGAAAGAGAACAGCAGAAAAAAGACTAAAAACAAATAGAAAAACAAAAACGGATATAGGAGACAAAACAGGGCAAAATATTTTGTGTAAAGAATGCGAAAGTTTTTGCAAAAAGGCGTTGACGCTTGAAAACAGCGAGCAGAATATACCATAAATGTGAAATAATTCACAAATAAAAAATATACAAGGAGACATTTGCGAAAGTAACCGGTTTAAGAATGTGCGGCGTAAACGATTTGCGCGTGGAAACTTTTGACTTGCGGGACATTACCGACGACGGGATTCCGGCAAAGATCTATACGGACAGCCTGTGCATGTCCTCGTATAAAGCAGCCATCCAGGGCAGCAAACATAAGCGTGTGCCGGATGGTTTGGATAAAAACCCCGTGATTTTGGGGCATGAATTTGCCGGCGTGATTGCCAAGGTAGGGAAAAACTGGCAGCATGAATGGAAAGTGGGCGAAAGATTTGCCCAGCAGCCGGCCTTGGGGGTGCCCGGAGACCCGCGCTCGCCGGGGTATTCGTTTACGGATTTCGGCGGCAACATGACCTATTGCATTTTGCCGAAAGTGGTGATGGAACACGGCTGTTTGATTCACTATAAGGGCGACAGCTTTTTCCATGCCTCTTTGGGCGAACCGATGAGCTGCATCATCGGCGGATTCCATGCCATGTATCATACGCAGCAGGGCGTATATACCCATAAGATGGGCACTGTGGACGGCGGCTCTATGGCGCTATTGGCCTGTGCGGGGCCGATGGGCCTGGGGGCGATTGGGACTATGCGATGAACGCGCATCCGCGCCCGAAACGCATGGCGGTGGCGGACATCAACAAAGAACGCCCGGCACGTGCAGAACGGCTGTTTCCCAAAGAAAAAGCGGAAAAGCTGGGCGTGGAACTGCACTTTATCAACACGGCGGAAGTGGACGACCCCAAAGCGGCGATGTTGGCGCTGAACGAAGGCAAGGGCTATGACGATGTGTTGGTGTATGCCCCGGTGGTGGAGCTGGCAGACAGCATTTTGGGCTATGACGGCTGCTTAAACTTTTTTGCAGGCCCGATGGATACGCAGTTTTCCGCGAAGTTTAACTTTTACAACGTGCATTACAGCGCCACGCACCTGGTGGGCACCAGCGGCGGCAACAACGACGACCTGCCGGAAGCGCTGGAAATGACGGCCAAAGGGCAGATCGACCCGGCCGTGATGATTCCTCATGTGGGTGGGCTGGATTGCGCAGCCGAAGCCACGCTGAATTTGCCCAAGATTCCGGGCGGCAAAAAGCTGATTTACCCCGGCGCCTCCATGCCGCTGACGGCGATTGACGATTTTGAAAAACTGGGCGAAACCGACCCGTTTTTCAAAAAGCTGCATGAATTGTGCGCAAAGCACAACGGCCTGTGGAACGCGGAGGCAGAGGCGTACTTCATTGAGCAAAAATGCCACAACTATGAAGAAGTTCGCTAAAAAGAAAATAAACAAGCATAAAACATAAAAAACGATGGAAAAAGCGCGGCATTTTTGCTGCGCTTTTTGCATATTTGCAGGGTGGATAGGCACATATATGTAACAAAAAAGAATTGACAAACAGGAAAAGCTGCGTTAAACTAACCGCGAATACCTAAAGGAGGTACTTTCCAAATGTGTGGAATTGTAGGCTATACAGGAAGTGAACAGGCAACGCCGATTCTTTTAAAAGGGTTGGGGCGGCTGGAATACCGCGGATATGACAGCGCAGGCATTGCCGTGATCGGAGAGCAGGGTGAACTGCAGATCTGCAAGGCAAAGGGCCGTTTGTCTAATTTGGAAGACAGGGTAGCGAAAAAGGCTGTGCCCGGCACCACCGGCATTGCGCATACGCGCTGGGCCACCCATGGCGAGCCCTCGGACGTAAACGCCCATCCGCATTTTGATGAAAACTGTGAAATTGCCATTGTGCATAACGGGATCATTGAAAACTATCTGGAACTGAAAGAAATGCTCATCGACAAGGGCTACAAGTTCCGCAGCGAAACGGATACCGAAGTGATGGCGCATTTGCTGCGCGATAATTACAACGGCAACATGCTGGAAACCATCGGCAAAGTGATTCCGATGATCAAAGGCAGCTATGCGTTTGGCATTGTTTGCAAAGACGAGCCGGACACCATCTATTGCACCCGCAAAGACAGCCAGCTGATCGTGGGCAAATGCGAACACGGCACGGTGTTGGCTTCGGATATTCCGGCGATTTTGGAATATACCAGAGATGTATATCTGATGGAAGAATGCGAAATTGCCAAGATGACGCCGGACAGCCTGTCCTTCTACGATTTGGCCGGAAAAGAACACGAGAAGAAATCCATGCATGTGGATTGGAACGTGGAAGCGGCGGAAAAGGGCGGCTATGAGCATTTCATGCTCAAGGAAATCCACGAGCAGCCGGATGCGATGCGCAACACGCTGATGCTGATGATGGAATCCAACGAACAGGGCACCATGCTGCGTCAGGATGTATTGAAGATGGATGAGGAAATGGTAAAAGGCATTTCCAAGCTTGTCATCTGCGCATGCGGCACGGCGTATCATGCCGGCCTTGTAGGCAAACTGTTGATTGAAAAGATGGCGCAGATTCCGGTGGATGTGGAAATCGCGTCCGAATATCGTTATCGTGATTTTGTTTTGCCGAAGGATGCACTGTTTGTGGTGGTTTCCCAGTCCGGCGAAACGGCGGATACCATTGCTGCGCTGCGCGAAGCAAAACGCCGCGGCGTAAAAACCCTTTCCATTACCAACGTGGTGGGTAGCACGGTGGCGCGTGAAGCGGACCATGTGTTGTACACCTGGGCGGGCCCGGAAATTGCGGTGGCGTCCACGAAAGCGTTTGTTTCTCAGCTGATGGTATTTTATGTGCTGGCCGCGCATTTTGCGGAAAAGATGGGCCGGATGACCCTGGCAGAACAGCAGGCTTATTTGGATGAATTGCTGGCGCTGCCGGCCAAGGCACAGAAATTGATTGATAACGCGCCCAGATACGAAGCGGTGGCCAAAAAGTTCTATACGCACCGCAACGCTTTCTATATCGGCCGCAACGTAGACAATGTGTTGGCCATGGAAGCGGCGCTGAAGCTGAAGGAAATCTCCTACATTCAGTGCGAAGCTTATCCGGCGGGCGAATTGAAACACGGCACGCTGTCTTTGGTGGAAGACGGCACGCTGGTTATCGCGATTGCTACGCAGACGCATCTGGTGGATAAAACCATCAACAACATCAAAGAATGCGCGGTGCGCGGCGCGTACATGATTGCCATTGCCATGGAGGGCGATATGCGCTTGGATAAAGAAGTGCAGGAAGTTTGGGAAATCCCGTCTTGCCCGGAAATTATGGCTCCGGCGCTGGTGGCCATTCCGGCGCAGCTGTTCGGCTACTATATGGCGCATGAAAAGGGCTGCGATATTGACAAACCCAGAAACCTGGCAAAGAGCGTAACGGTAGAATAATGCAATGTAAAAAGGGCGGAAAACTTCCGCCCTTTTTGTTTTGCCGTAAATATGGTACACTAAAACCTAAGAAAAACAGCGATAAGGGGCTGGCGACATGCAGCAGATTTTTCGTGTATATGTGGAAAAAAGACCGGGCTTTGCCGTGGAAGCAGAGGGCCTGAAACGCAACTTGATGGATCATCTGCATTTGAGCGGATTGGAACAGGTGCGCATTTTTGTGCGCTATGATGTGGAAGGAATCGACGAAACGACCTATTTGCAGGCGCGCGATACTATCTTTTCCGAGCCGAACCAGGATGTAGTGTATGAAGAAACGCTGCCGGATTTGTCCGGCTGGTATGTGTTTGGCATGGAATATCTGCCCGGGCAGTATGATCAGCGGGCGGACAGCGCGGCCCAGTGTATACAGATTTTATCGCAGGGAGAGGCGCCGGCCCTGCGCACGGCGAAAATTTACGCCCTGCGCGGAGCCCTTACCGAAGAGCAAAAGCAGGCGATAGAGGCCTATTGCATCAACCCGATTGAAGCGGGCAAGGCGACAATGGACAAGCCGGAAACGCTGGCCATGCAGATGCCCGTGCCGCAGCCTGTGCCGCGTATTGCGGGCTTTTGCGAAAAAAGCGAAGAGGAGATCCGCGCTTTGCACGCGGAACTGGGCCTTGCAATGAGCGTGGAAGACTTATTGTTTACCCAAACCTATTTTGCGCAGACAGAACACAGAGACCCCACGATGACGGAAATTCGCGTGCTGGATACCTACTGGTCCGATCATTGCCGGCATACGACCTTTGCTACGATTTTGGATGAGATTATTTTACCCGAGGGGCCGATGCGCCCGGCGTTTGAAAAGGCGCTGGCGATATACGAAGAGGCTCGCAAAACAGCCGGCCGCACGCAGCGCCCGCATACCCTGATGGATTTGGGCACCGTGGGTGCCAAGGCGCTGAAAAATCAAGGCGTTGTCAACGATTTGGACGAGAGCGACGAAATCAACGCATGCAGCGTAACGGCGGACATTAAAGTGGATGGAAAGCCGGAAAAATGGCTGCTGGAATTTAAAAACGAAACGCATAACCATCCGACGGAAATTGAGCCGTTTGGCGGCGCGGCCACCTGCCTTGGCGGCGCGATTCGCGATATTTTGGCCAGCCGTGCCTATACGCACCAGGCCATGCGCGTAACCGGCTGCGCAGACCCGAATACGCCGGTGGAAAAAACCGTGCCCGGGCGTTTGCAGCAGCGCAGGATTACCACCGGCGCTGCACACGGGTTTTCCGCATACGGAAACCAGATCGGCCTTGCCACGGGCCAGGTTGCGGAGATTTATCATCCGGGGTATGTGGCAAAGCGGATGGAAATCGGCGCTGTGGTGGGCGCGGTAAAAGAGGAAAACGTGGTGCGCGAAGAGCCGCAAAAAGGGGATGTGGTCATTCTCTTCGGCGGCAGAACGGGCCGCGACGGCATTGGCGGCGCGACGGGATCGTCCGTTTCGCATGACGCAAAGAGCTTAACGGAATGCGGCTCTCAGGTGCAAAAGGGGAACGCGCCCACGGAACGCAAGATTCAGCGGCTGGTGCTGAATCCTGAAGTGACAAAACTGATCAAGCGCTGTAACGACTTTGGCGCAGGCGGCGTGAGCGTTGCCATCGGCGAACTGGCGCCCGGCTTGGTGATTGATCTGGATGTGGTGCCGAAAAAATATGAAGGGCTGGACGGCACGGAGCTGGCCATCAGCGAAAGCCAGGAACGCATGGCCGTGGTGGTGGAAAGCCAAAATGTAGACAGATTTATTCAGCTGTGCCAACAGGAAAACCTGGAGGCCGTGAAAGTGGCGGAGGTGACGGAGGACAATCGGCTGGTGATGCGCTGGAGAGGCGACGCGATTGTAGATATAGACCGCGCTTTTTTGGATACCAACGGCGTGACCCAGCATGCCAAAGCTACGGTGGACGCGCCGCAGCCGATCAAACTGCGGCAGAGCGTGCCCAAAGCGCTGGCGGAAAAGCCGCTGGCCGAGGCGCTTTGCGAAAATATGCAGGATTTGAACGTATGCGCGCAAAAGGGTCTGGTGGAACGCTTTGACTCCACCATAGGCGCCAGGTCTGTTTTCATGCCGTTTGCCGGCAAAAACCAGACCACGCCGGAGCAGGTGATGGCGGCCAAATTCCCGACGCCGGGCGAAACGGATGACGCCACCTCCATGGCGTATGGGTTTACGCCCGCAATTGCGGAATTGAGCCCGCTGCACGCCGGGGCCTATGCCGTAACGCAGGCGCTGTGCAAAGTGGCGGCTTCCGGTGCGGACGCGCTGAGCGCCAGGCTGTCCTTACAGGAATATTTTGAAAGCTTAAAACAAAACCCCAATTCCTGGGGCAAACCGGTGGCGGCGCTGCTGGGCGCGCTGAGCGCACAGATGGGCTTTGGCACGCCGGCTATCGGCGGGAAAGACAGCATGAGCGGAACGTTCAAAGAATACAACGTGCCGCCGACGCTGGTGGCATTTGCCATTGCCAAGACCAAGGCCACGCACCTGTGCTCGGCCGCGGCGGAGAAAGGACAATGGATTTGCAAAATGGCGCTGCCGGTGGATGAATACGGCATGCCGGATTTTGATTTGTGCAAACAATTGTTTGAAACGGTATACAAAGCGCACCGGGCCGGCCTTATTTGCGCGGCTTCCACGGTGGCGGAAGGCGGGCTGGCCGCGGCGATTGCCAAGATGTGCTTTGGCAACGGTATCGGGTTTGCGTTTGAAAAGCAGATGAAAAAAGAGGATCTGTTTGCATGGCGGATCGGCGATTTGCTGCTGGCCGTGGAGGATTTGCAGGCTGTGGCGCAGCTGCCCGGGGCCGAAGTGTTGGGGCACACCACAGAAGAGGAAATCTTTGCGGTAAACGGCGAACAGGTGGAGATGGAAGCGCTGCAAAAAGCATGGCGCGCGCCGCTGGAAACGGTGTTCCCGACGCAAGTGCCGTTTGCGCCGCCGATGCAAACCGTGCCGCTGTATACGGCGCGCAGCGAAAAGCGGCCGAAAATTAAAGTGGCAAAGCCCAGGGTGATTATCCCGGTATGGCCGGGCACAAACTGCGAACTGGACACGGCCAGAGTGTTTGAACTGGCAGGGGCGGTGCCGGAAATACAGATTGTGAATAACCTTTCTCCGGCCGGCATTGAAGATACGATAGAGCGTATTGCAAAGGGCATAGACAATGCCCAGATTCTCATGCTGCCGGGCGGGTTTTCCGCCGGCGACGAACCGGACGGCTCCGGTAAATTCATCGCGACGACGCTGCGCAACCCGCGCATTGCGCAGGCCATCGAGCGGCTTTTGCAGCAGCACGACGGGCTGGCGCTGGGCATCTGCAACGGCTTCCAGGCGCTGATTAAGCTGGGCCTGCTGCCGAACGGAAAGATCGAAACCATTCAGCCGGGTGCGCCGACGCTTACCTATAACGCCATCGGGCGGCATGCTTCGTGCATGGTGCGCACGCGCATTACCAGCACGCTTTCGCCCTGGATGAGCCTGGTGAACGCAGGCGATGTGCATTGCGTGCCGGTTTCCCACGGGGAAGGACGATTTGTGGCGGATGAAAAGACGATAGAGGAGCTGGCAAAGCGCGGGCAGATTGCCACGCAGTATGTGGATTTTGACGGCGTACCCAGCGGGGAAATTGCCTTTAATCCCAACGGCTCCGCCAGCGCCATTGAGGGCATTACCAGCCCGGACGGCCGCGTGTTCGGCAAGATGGGGCACAGCGAGCGCATCGGCCAAAACGTAGCGAAAAACGTGCCGGGGAACAAAGACCAAAAATTGTTCCAGGCGGGCGTAAACTATTTTGCATAAAACAAAAAGACACATACATTATAAAAATACAGAGGATAAGGAGCATAGAAAATGCCAGGTTTATGGGAAAAACTGGAACAGGTAAAAAAATACCGCTGGGTGGATTTAACGCATACGTTGACAAACCAGAGCCCGTATTGGGATTCCCAATGGGTCTGTGGCGCTGTGCGAAGTGGCGGTGCCGTTTGAAGCGATGGATTTGGAAATTCAGACGTTCAAATTTCCGGGCCAGTTTGGTACGCATATTGATTACCCGGCGCATTTTGTGCAGGGCGGCCGTGTTTCGCAGGATTTCAGCATTCGGGATACGGTGCTGCCGCTGGTAGTCATTGATGCCACGCCGCAGGTAAAAGAAAATGTGGATTTTGAACTGTCCGTAGAGAATATTTTGGCGTTTGAAGCGCAGCACGGAAAGATTCCGGAGGGGAGCTTTGTGGCGCTGCGCAGCGATTGGGGCAAACGTTGGCCGGACGGCGCAGCCCTTTCCAACATCGGTGAGGACGGCAACGAGCATTTTCCGGGCTGGGGCATGAAGGCGTTGGAGTTTTTGTTTGATGAACGCAACGTGGCGGCCATCGGCCATGAGACGCTGGATACCGACGCGCCGATTTCCTCCAAGGATGTGGGGCTGGTTTGCGAACGCTATGTGTTGCAGCGCGATAAATTCCAGGTGGAAATGCTGACAAATCTGGATCAGGTGCCGCCGACGGGGGCTGTGATTGTGATTCAGGCGCCCAAGATTGAAAACGCAAACGGCATGCCGGTACGCGCGTTTGCCATTGTGGAAGACTAAACACAAAAACAAGGGCCTTTGCCAAAGGCAGGGGCCCTTTTTCTGACAAAACAGGAGATTTATCGGGGGGAAAAACGTGCAAAAGAGCTCTGGAACAAAGTCGATCGGCGAATTTAAAGGGAGAAGCAACAACCTGAATTTGCTGAAATTTATCGCTGCTGTGTTGGTTGTTTTCAGCCATGCATACGGAATTACCGGACATGGAGACGACCCTATGATGTGGCTGAGCCGGGGGCAGATGAGCTTTGGCGGCTTTGCCGTGGCCATTTTCTTTTTTGCCAGCGGGTTTTATGTGACCAAAAGCCTGTTGGCCAAAAAACGGGGAAGCAGTATTTTAAGGCAAGGATAGAACGCCTGTATCCCGCGTTTTTTGTGGCGCTGTTTCTGACGGCCTTTGTGTTGGGGCCGATTGTGTCCGAATGCAGCGTGGGCACTTACTTTACCTCTTCACAAACCTACACCTATTTTCTGTATTTGCTGATGATTCCGAAATATACGCTGCCGGGCGTATTTGCCCATAACCCTGTGCAGTTTATCGTGAATGCGTCGCTTTGGACGATGGTGCTGGAAGTGATTTGCTATATCGGTTTGTTTGTGGCCTATAAGCTGCATTTGTTGGAAAAGAAAAACCTGAAGAAAATCAATATCCTGGTGCTCTTGGCCATTGCGGTTGTTTTTGGCGTAAAGCCGCAAATGATCTATCAATTCCATACCTATCTGCGCCCGCTGTTTATCTTTATCATCGGGATGGAGATGTATGTTTTTCGCGATTCCATCCGTATGGATTGGAAATGGGGCCTGGGGTGCTTGGTTTTGGCTGTGCCGCTGTTTGCGCTGGGATATTCTGATTTGTTTATGATCAGCGGTTTTGTATATCTTTTGAGCCTGGTCGTATTTTCACAAAAACAGATAAGCGAAAAAATCGGAAAGCTGGGCAATTATTCCTATGCGATGTATTTAACGGCATTCCCCATTCAGCAGACGCTGGTTTGCTATATGCCGGGGATGAGCGTGCTGGCCAATACGGCGCTTACGTTTGTCATCAATGTGCTGGCGGCAGTGTTGATTTATCACTTGGTGGAAGTGCCCTGTACGAAATGGCTGTCTAAAAAATAAGCAAAAGAAAGCTCCTCTGTGAAGAGGAGTTTTTTTATTATAAAAATTTGCTGTGTGCCGGAACGGGTGTTTTAAAGAGATGGCAGGAGGCAGGCATGGCGTAATTTGCATGGGAACGACCTGAGGAAAAGAGGATCTTTGCACAAAAAGACAGGCAATGGTTTTTGCGCGCTGCGCGGCGACCGGGGCAAAATGTAAAGAGAAAGCGGGATTTGGCATCTTGTATGCAGGAAAGGGGAAGGCGTATCGGCAAGAAAGCATAGGCAGGGAAAGTGAGGAAGGCAGGGCGCTGGATATTGGACGGCGATGCAATAAAAAAAGCGGGCAAATGCCCGCTTTTTAAAGGGATTATTCTTCGATGACAAACAGCAGTTCGCCGGCTTTTACATCGGTGCCTTCGGATACGCGGCTGGTTACCACGCGGCCGGCTTTTTTGGCCACGATGTTGGTTTCCATCTTCATCGCTTCGATCACGCAGAGCGTATCGTTGACGCGCACGGTATCGCCTACCTGCACCAGCACTTTGCTGACAAGGCCGGGGATAGAGGCGGCCACATGGCGCTCGTCTGTTTGATCGGCCATGATGGTTTGATGATCGGAAATGACCTCCGCATTGGGCACGGGAATGGCCACCACGCGCTGAATGCCGTTGAGTTCAAAGACAAGGTTGCGCGTACCGTCGTCGTTCATTTCGCCCATGCTGACAAATTTGATGGTCAACACTTTGCCGTTTTCAAGGACAACAGCATGCAGATCGCCGGGATCCATCCCGCGCATAAACACCGGCGTTTCCAGTTTGGAAACATCGCCGTATTTTTCCAGATGCTGAAGGTATTCTTCAAACACTTTGGGATACAGGCAAGCGGACAACACGCTGGCATCGTCCCGATGATCTTCGGGCAGGGAAGCGCGCACGGATTCAAAATCCACAGGCTCCAGCAATTCGCCGGGGCGGCAGGTGATGGGCTCCTGGCCTTTTAGCACGACCTTTTGCAGATCTGCCGGGAAACCGCCCTGCGGCTGGCCCATCATGCCGGAGAAATAGGAGACCACGCTGTCCGGGAAGTTATAATTTATGCCCTCGGAGACTATGGTTTCCGGCGTTAAATGATTTTGCACCATGAAGATGGCCAAATCGCCCACCATTTTGCTGGAAGGCGTTACCTTTACGATATCGCCCAGCATTTGGTTTACGGTGGAATACATCTGTTTTACTTCTTCAAACCGATGACCCAGCCCTAAGGCGATTACCTGCGGCTTAAAGTTGGAATATTGGCCGCCCGGGATTTCCAATTGATAGATTTCCGTATCCGGGCTTTGCAGGCCCGCTTCAAATTGCGCATACATGGGGCGCACATTGGCCCAATAGCTGCTGAGTTTATCCAGAGCTGCCAGATCAATCCCGGGATCGCGTTCTGTGCCTTTGAGCGCATAGCACAGGCTGTTGAGGGAGGGCTGGCTGGTAAAGCTGGACAGGCTGCCGATGGCGCAGTCCACAATATCCACGCCGGCTTCGTTGGCCAAAAGGTAAGCGGCCAGCTGGTTGCCGGAGGTATCGTGCGTATGCAGGTGCACGGGAATGGTCAATTCGTCTTTCAAGGCCTTGACCAGCTTTTGCGCGGCAAAGGGCTTTAACAGGCCGCTCATATCTTTGATGGCCAAAACATGGGCGCCGCGGTGCTCCAATTCTTTGGCGAGCTTTACATAATATTCCAGCGGATATTTATCGCGCTTGGGATCTGTGATATCGCCGGTATAGCAAATGGTAGCCTCGGCGATTTTGTCTTGATTGAGCACTTCTTCCAGCGCAATTTCCATGCCGGGCAGCCAGTTGAGCGAATCGAAAATGCGGAACACATCAATGCCGTGCTTGGCACTTTCTTTGATGAACGAGCGCACAACATTGTCCGGATAGTTTTTATAGCCCACGGCATTGGCCCCGCGGAACAGCATCTGGAACAGAATGTTGGGAATGCGGGTACGCAGTTCATCCAGGCGTTCCCAGGGAGATTCATGCAGGAAGCGATAGGCTACATCAAACGTGGCGCCGCCCCACATTTCCAAAGAGAACGCAGGGGAAAGTATGTGGGAGGTGGAATACGAAGCCAGCGCCATATCATAGGTGCGCACACGCGTTGCCAACAGAGACTGATGCGCATCGCGCATGGTGGTATCTGTGATCAACAGCCGCTTTTCTTCCAAAACGGCCTTGGAAACGGCCTCGGGGCCCTTTTCATCCAAAAGCTGTTTATAGCCGCCTTGCGGAATGGGCGCTTTGATATACGGCGGCACGGACATGGTGACCTGCGGCTTTGGCAGGCGATCTTCCTCCATGATGTGTTCGCCGATATAGGTCAGCATTTTATTGGTGCGGTCTTCGGGGACCTGAATATCAAACAAAGAGGGCGTGGAATCGATAAAGAACGTATCGCACTGGCCGGAGAGGAACGTTTTGTTTTGCAAGACGTTCATCAAAAACGGCACATTGGTCTTTACGCCGCGTACGCGAATTTCGCCCAAAGAACGGAGCGCTTTGCGGGCGGCGCCGACAAAGGTACGATCCGTTGTGGTGATTTTTACCAGCAGGCTGTCATAATACGGGGAGATGACGGCGCCTGCAAAAGCATTGCCGGCATCCAGCCGAACCCCGTTACCGCCGCCGCTGCGATACAGCGTAATTTTCCCGGTATCCGGCGCAAAGTTGTTGCGCGGGTCTTCGGTGGTTACGCGGCATTGAATGGCATAGCCGTATTGATGGATGGTTTCCTGGGTGAGGCTTAATTCCGGGTCATCAAGCGCGACGCCTTCGGCCACAAGAATCTGGCTTTGCACCAGGTCCACCCCGGTGGTCTGCTCGGTGACGGTATGCTCCACCTGAATGCGCGGGTTCATTTCGATGAAGAAATGTTCGCCGTGTTTATCCACCAAAAATTCGATGGTGCCGGCGTTGATATACCCCACCTCGTGCGCAATTTTCAGCGCGTCTGCATAAAGTTGATCGCGCGTGGCTTGCGGCACGGTAAAGGCGGGCGCATATTCTACGACCTTTTGATAGCGGCGCTGCACGGAACAGTCGCGCTCATATAAATGTACGATATTGCCGTAGGCATCGCCCAAAACCTGCACTTCGATGTGCTTAGGCTCTTCGATGTATTTTTCCAGGAAAATATCGTCATTTCCAAAAGACTTCGCCGCTTCGCTCTGCACGAGAGGGAAGTTGTCTCTGAGCTCTTGTTCGTTCATAATTTTGCGCATGCCGCGCCCGCCACCGCCGGCAGCGGCCTTCAAAATGACGGGATAGCCGAATTCCTCTGCGATTTTGGCGGCTTCATCCAAATCCGAAATGGGATCCGGGGTACCGGGAATGGTGCGCACACCGGCGCGCTTTGCAATGCGCTTTGCCGCCAGTTTATCGCCCATCTGCGCCAAAATATGACTCGGCGGGCCGATGAAGGCGATGCCGTTTTCTTCACAGGCGCGGGCCAGATCGGCATTTTCGCTCAAAAAGCCGTAACCGGGGTGAATGGCATCCACATCATGATTTAAGGCAATCTGGATGATGCGATCGATATCCAAATATCCGGCCAAGGGCGATTTACGCATGCCTACCATATAGGCTTCATCCGCACGGGTGCGGTGCAGGCTGTTGATGTCCTCTTTTGAATAAATGGCAACGGTTTTCAGACCCAGATCTTTGCAGGCGCGGAAAACACGAATTGCGATCTCTCCTCGGTTGGCAACCAATATTTTTTCAAATCTTTTTTTCAAATGCTTCCTCCTCCTTCGGAAAGATTTAGATGCATCAGCTAGTTTTATCTGATTCATTATATAATATCTGATTTCTCTATTTTATGCAAGATTATACAGGGCTGCCCGGGCCTTGACGAAGGAAAAAGCAACCGATTATGATAAATATCGTAAGGAGGGACAGAGATGAACTATCAAATAGCCATGGAAACAATCGGAAATACACCGCTGTTGGCCATTCCCAAGCTTTGTCAAAAGGCGGGCGCAACGGCGCAGGTGTTGGTAAAACTCGAGAAAAACAACCCGTATGGCAGCGTAAAGGATAGGGCTGGGCTTTATATCATCCGCGAGATGGAGCAAAGCGGCCGGCTGAAACCGGGCGGATGCATTGTGGAACCCACCAGCGGCAACACGGGGGTAAGCCTGGCGGCCATCGGCGCTGCATGCGGCTATCGGGTGGTGTTGACTATGCCGGATTCCATGAGCCGGGAGCGGCAGCTGTTGCTCAAAGCCCTGGGGGCGGAACTGGTGTTAACCCCGGGCAAAGAGGGGATGGCGGGCGCCATTTCAAAGGCGGAGGAGTTGCTAAAAAGCATTCCGGGGGCGGCGCTGGCCGGCCAATTTACAAACCCGGCGAATGTGAAAGCCCACTACGAAACCACGGGGCCGGAAATCTGGAAACAGACCGGCGGGCTGGTAAACTGTTTTGTGGCGGGTGTGGGCTCCGGCGGCACGATCAGTGGCACGGGGCGATACTTAAAACAGCAGGACCCGGAGATCTGCGTGCTGGCCGTGGAGCCGGAGGCGTCCCCGGTGTTAAGCGGCGGCAAAGCGGGTCCACATCCGCTGCAGGGCCTGGGCGCAGGGTTTATTCCAAAGATTATGGACATGACGATTCTGGATGAAATTGCGCAGGTGTCCGGCGAGCAAGCCAAACAGGCGGCGCGCGATTTGGCCAAAATCGAAGGCATTTTGGCCGGCATTTCAAGCGGCGCGGCGCTGTATGCCGGGCTGTGCTGGGCCAAACGGGTGGAAAACCGCGGGAAAACCTGCGTGGTGCTGCTGCCGGACGGCGGAGAAAAATATTTTTCTACCGATTTGTTTGATGCATAACCGGCCATATCTATATCCATACTGCCTTAGAGCTTCATACAATAGCGACGGGGCAGTTTTTTATTGCGGAGAGCCTGGGCTTTTTTGCTTGACAATTTGACCGGATTTCGTATAATTGGGGTGAAAAAGTGTATCAAATGAAACACTTTTCGGAGGAAGAGTATGCAACAGATCCTATCCTTGCTGCGGCAATCGTTTTTGGGGCGGGGCGTAGACGAACAGGCGCTGGCGCAGCTTTTGCAGGCCGAGGGCGTGCAGGTTGTTTTGTATGAAAAAGGGGCGTGTATTTACGATAAAACCCATACAAAGCAAAGCCTGGGGCTGGTGCTTGGCGGCAAAGTGGAAATTACAAAACCGCAGGCCCAGGGCGAAGCGGTGCTGATGAACCTGCTGGGCCCGGGGCAGTGTTTTGGAGCGGCGTCTATGTTTGGCGCGCCGCAGGCATATGTGACGGAAATTCGCGCAGCCAAGCGGTGTGAGGTGCTGTTTTTGCCGCAGGACGCGCTGACGGCGCTGTTTGTACAAAGCCCCAGAGCCATGCAAAACTACATCGAATTTTTGACGGGACGCATTTATTATTTAAATCAAAAAATCGATGCGTATACGGGCGGCAGCGCGGTATGCCGGCTGGCGATGTATTTGCTGGATCATCAAGACCGGGGCGATCCGCCGGCGGTGGAGCTGCCGTTTGGCATGAACAAACTGGCTTCGCTGCTGGGCATCGGGCGCGCATCGCTGTATCGGGCGATGGAAACGCTGGAACAAAAGGGCCTGGTGGCAAGGAAAGGAAAGTGCATTCAACTTTTACAACCAAAGGCATTGCTGCATCCGGAGGATGTGCAGGCGATAAGGGAGGAATTGCAAAAATGAAAGGCAAAAAGTGGATAGCGGCTTTGATGGCCGCGGTGCTCGGCGTATCGATGCTGGCGGGCTGCGGCACAAAGGAAAAGACCAAGATCAACGTGGCGGCGCTCAACGGCCCCACCGGTATGGGCCTGGTGCAGCTGATGGATAAGATGGACCAGGGCAAGGCCGAAGAGGACTATACGTTTACCCTGGCGGGCGCGCCGGACGAATTGACCGGCAAACTGACCAGCGGCGAAGTGGACATCGCGGCGCTGCCGACCAACCTGGCCGCCACGCTGTATAACAAAACCGAAGGAAAGATTAAACTGATTGCGCTGAACACGCTGGGCACCATGTATGTGGTGGAAAACGGCGATATGGTGCAGAGCATAAAAGACCTGGACGGCAAAGAAGTGGTAAGCGCCGGGCAGGGCAGCACCCCGCAGTATACGCTGGATTATCTGCTGGCGCAAAACGGCGTGAAGGCCAATGTGACGTATAAATCCGAGCATGCGGAAGTGGCCAGCGCGCTGCTTTCCGGAAAGAGCAAAATTGCCGTATTGCCGGAACCGTTTGTGACCAACGTGATGGCGAAAAACAAAGATTTGCGCGTGGCGGTGGATTTGACAAAGGCCTGGGACGAAACGAATAACGGCAGTCAGCTTGTGATGGGCTGTTTGGTGGCGCGGACGGAGTTTTTGGAACAGCACCCGGACGCCGTGCAGACGTTCTTGAAAGAATATAAAGAATCTGTGGATTATGTGAATAATAATACAGAAGAAGCGGCGGCGCTGGTGGCCAATTACAAGATTTTGCCGAGCGCGGAAGTGGCCAAATCCGCCATTCCGAAATGCAACATCGTTTGCATTACCGGCGCGAATATGAAAACCACCATCGGCGGCTACTATGAAGTGTTGTTTAACGCGGAGGCTAAGAGCGTAGGCGGCAAACTGCCGGATGACGCATTCTACTATGCAAAATAAGAAAAAGCTACAAACCGTGCTGGCTGTGGTGTTTTGGCTGGCCGTATGGCAAATTGCGGCGATGGCGATGCAGCAGGAATTTTTGCTGGCATCGCCTTTGCGCGTTTTGCAAAGGCTGTGGGTGCTGATGGGCACGGCGGCGTTTTGGCAGGCGGTGGGCACGTCGATTGTGCGCATTGTGTTGGGCTTTATGTGCGCGGCGGTGCTGGGCATTGGCCTGGCTGCGCTGACGGCCAAGCGGCGCTGGGCCAAAATTTTGCTGGCGCCGCTGTTGAGCGCGGTGAAAGCCATGCCGGTGGCCAGCTTTATTTTGCTGGCGCTTTTGTGGCTGTCTACGGGAGCGGTGCCGGTATTCAGTTCGTTTATCATGGTGTTGCCGGTGATTTGGAGCAACGTGGAGCAGGGCATTTGCCGGACCGAACACGATCTGCTGGAAATGGCGCATTGCTATGGGTTTTCCTGCTGGAAAAGGCTAAAGCTGGTCTATATCCCCTCCGTACTTCCTTATTTTATGGCGGCAATGGCGTCCGGCATCGGCATGGCGTGGAAAAGCGGCATTGCGGCCGAGGTGTTGAGCGTGCCGGCGGCAGGGCTGGGGCGCGATCTGTATTATGCCAAGATTTATTTTGAAACGCCGGATTTGTTTGCCGTTACGGTAACGGTGGTGGTGCTGAGCCTGTGCATGGAAAAGCTGATGGTGCAATGGGCCGGCCGCTACGCCAAAAAAGGAGGGCGCAGGGCATGAAGATAACCGAGGTTACGCTGTCGTTTGGCGGGCAAACCGTGATGGAAAAATTTAGCCTGGCCTTGCCAAAACAGGGGTTGGTTGCGCTGATGGGCCCTTCCGGCGCGGGGAAAACCACGCTGCTGCGCGTGATGATGGGGCTGGAAAGCCCGCAAAGCGGCCGGGCGAATACGGAAAATGCCAAAGTGGCGCTGTTGTTTCAAGAGGATAGGCTGCTGCCCTGGCTGACGGCCCGGCAGAACGTGGAAGCGGTGCTCGGCCCAAACGAAAAGCAGCAGGCCACAAAGGCGCTTTGCCGCATGGGGCTGGAGGAACAGGCCTGGGATAAACTGCCGGAGGAGCTGTCCGGCGGTATGCGGCGGCGTGTGGCGCTGGCCAGGCTGATTTGCTACGGCGGGGACGTATGGCTGATGGACGAAGCGTTTAAAGGGCTGGACCGTGAAAGCCGCGATGCGCTGATTCCGTTTTTCAAACAGCAGGCCGAGACGCGGCTGATTGTGCTGGTGACGCATGAAAAAGAGGATGCGGTTCGGCTGGGTGCGCAGATTATAGAGCTGGAGGGCCCGCCGCTGAAAATTAAGTATACGGAAAAAAACTAGAAGCGATTTTTACAGAAAAAGCCATCCCGGACAAAGGGATGGCTTTTTGCATGGGGAAAACCTAAGAATGATAAGAGGAAAAATTTGGAGGAGATGTGCCCGCGGATAAAAAAAGACAAATGCTTTGGCGTATACAAAACAACCGGGGAAAAAACAAGAAGAGGGGGTTATAGCCAATACACCCCCGACGGCGCAGTTGCGCTAAACGAAAACACAGAGACAGCCGAGGAAAAGGACAGATAAAAAAACAGAATGGCTTTGCAAACAGAAAAGGGCATAGAAAGGTTGAAAATGGGCTGTTTTTAAGAGAACAGCCGGCAGAAAATAAAGCGGGGGAATGGATGGAAACGGCGAGGAAAAAGCGGCAGGGTGCATTTCATAAGGCGATTTTATGCGCCGTATAAAAAGGTTCTAGCATAGAAAAGCGCAAAAAAATATCTCCCGACACGGCCGGGAGATAGGGTATTTATCATAGGATGTACGGCAAAGCGAAAAATCAATCTTCCGCCCAGCCGCGGGCACGGTCCACCGCGCGGTGCCAATGATGAATTTGCTTTTCGCGGGCGGCCTGGCTGATCTGGGGCACGAAGGTATCGTCCAATTCCCAGAACTGACGCAGATCCTCCGTGCTTTTCCAAATGCCGGCGGCCAGCCCGGCCAGGTACGCTGCGCCGAGGGCGGTAGTTTCCAGCACTTTGGGGCGGATGACGCTGGTGTTAAGAAGATCCGCCTGGGTTTGCATGAGGAAATTATTGGCCGATGCGCCGCCGTCCACACGCAGGGAAGAAAGCTCGATGCCGGTTTCCTTTTGCATGGCGTCTAACACATCGTAGGTTTGCAGGGCAATGGATTCCAGCGTGGCGCGGGCGATATGCGCACGGCCTGTGCCGCGGGTGAGACCCAAAAGCGTGCCGCGGGCATACATATCCCAATACGGGGCACCAAGGCCGGTGAACGCCGGTACCAACACCACGCCGCCGCTATCCGGCACGGACAGTGCCAGCGCTTCGGTTTGGGCGGCGCTGTCGATGATTTTCAATTCATCGCGCAGCCATTGCACCGCGGCGCCCGCCACAAAGATGCTGCCCTCCACGACATACTGAAACGGCTCGCCTTCGCGGGTGGCGGCCATGGTGGTAATCAACCCCTGTTTGGAAGAGATGGGGGTTTCGCCGGTATTCATCAAAAGGAAACAGCCGGTGCCGTAGGTGTTTTTGGCTTCGCCGGGCGCAAAACAGCATTGGCCGAACAGGGCGGCCTGCTGATCGCCGGCTACGCCGCCGATGGGAATTTCGCTGCCGACCAGATCGCCGTCCGTCACGCCGTAAGCGGCGCTGGAGGGCAGGATTTCCGGCAGCATTTCACGCGGAATGTTAAACAGATCCAACAATTCGGGATCCCAAGCATGGGTGTGCAGATTATACAGCATGGTGCGCGAAGCATTGGTATGGTCGGTAGCGTGGGTTTTGCCGCCGGTTAGGTTCCACAGCAGCCAGGTGTCCACCGTGCCGCAGATCAGCCGCCCGTCGCGCGCCATCTGGCGGGCATCCGGCACATGATCTAAAATCCATTGCAGCTTGCTGGCGGAAAAATAAGCATCCAGCGGCAGGCCGGTTTTCTGCGCGATCATCGGGCCCAGGCCATCTGCTTGCAGCTTTTGGATGATGTTTGCCGTACGACGGCATTGCCAAACGATGGCGTTATAGATGGGCCGCCCGGTTTCCCGATCCCAGACAATGACGGTTTCGCGCTGGTTTGTAATGCCCAAAACCGAAACATCCTGCGGGCGCAAATCCGCCTCGGCCAGGGTTTGGCGCAGGGTGGAAAGCTGGCTCATCAAAATTTCGCCGGGGTCGTGTTCCACCCAGCCCGGTTCCGGAAACAGCTGGGCATAAGCGCGGTTTTGCTGGCTTATCGGCCTGCCGTGCGTATCAAAAACAACGGTACGGGAACTGGTGGTTCCCTGATCTAAAGCAACAATCGCCATGGTAGGTGCCTCACTTTACGAAAGATTAAACGACTTGTTGGTTCCATTTTACGCTGATTTGCGTGTGCCGTAAACCCAAAAATGTGTGTGACGAAATAAACGGCAGTTTGCATTTGCAAAAATGCTCGGGGAAAAAGGGGAAAACAGCACGCTGCGGAAAATAAAAAACCTGCAAAGCGCTTTTTATAAAAATGAAAAAAGTCTGTTAAATTCGGTTGCATACAGCGGAAAGTACTTGTGTATATAAAAACAGATTGTTATAATTCTATCAAACTTGAACGCCTACAGAGTTTGGGGAAGGAGTATGACCATGATTTCCATGGAGCATGTAACCAAAAGCTATGCCAAAAGCACCGTAAAAGCGGTGGACGACATTCAGCTGCATGTAAAGCGCGGCGAAGTGTTCGGCTTTATCGGCCCGAACGGCGCAGGCAAGACCACGACGATCAAAATGTTGACCGGTATTTTGCCGCCGGATCAGGGGCAGATCAAAATCAACGGCTTTGACATTCAAACGCAGCCCGTGGAGGCCAAGCGCTGCTTTGGCTATGCGCCGGATTCGCATCAGGTGTATGACAGGCTGACGGGGCTGGAATATCTGAATTTTATCGGGGATATGTACGGCGTTGCCAAAGCGGACAGGCAACGGCAGATTGAAAAATATCTGACGATGTTTGATTTGACAAAGGCGGCCGGTTCGCAGATCAAAAGCTATTCGCACGGCATGCGGCAAAAGCTGGCCCTAACGGGGGCGCTGCTGCCCGATCCGCAATTGTGGATTATGGATGAGCCGATGGTGGGGCTGGACCCCAAAAGCGCGCACCTGTTAAAACAGGAGATGCGGGCGCATTGCCAACGGGGCAATACGGTGTTTTTCTCTACGCATGTGTTGGAAGTGGCGGAAAAGCTTTGCGATAGGATTGCGATCATCAACCACGGCAAGATCGTGGCGGTGGGCACGCTGGAAGAACTGCGCCGGGGCAAGGACGAATCGTTGGAAACGCTGTTTTTGGAACTGACCGATACGGAAGGAGCGCCGATGGTATGAAGCAGTTTTGGCAGTTGACGCGGTTGCAGCTGAAGCTGACCTTTGGGCTGGCGTCGCTGAAAGCGCAGATAAAAAGCGGCGGGAAAGAGCGGCTCAAGGCGATTTTTTCGCTGGTTATGATCGTGCTTTTGTGCGGCGGGCTGCTGACGGGGTATTTATGGCTGTTAAATTGGCTGTTTGATCTGGTGGTGCTCAACACCATTCAGGATACGCTATTGGCGATGAGCATCATCGCGGGCATGCTGGTGGTGTTTGTGTTTGGCATTCCGTATGCATTTTCCCTGTATTACGCCAAGGACATTCCGTTTTTGGCCTCTATGCCGATTAAGCAGAGCACGGTGTTTGCCAGCAAATTTGTCTCTTCGCTCATCGGCGAACTCGGCACGTTTTCGCTGTTTGTGGTGCCCACGTTTATCATCTATGCAACGCATATGCAGGTGACGGCGCAATATATTTTCTCCGCCCTTATCATTACGCTGTTGGGGGCGATGATTCCTTTTGCGCTGGTAAACCTGGTGGTGGCGCTGCTGATGCATTTGACGATTTTCACCCGGCACCGGGATAAATTTGCCACGGTGTTTGGTTTTATCTTTTTGATGGTGTATCTGGTGGGCGTGCAGGCGCTGAATATGGCGATGCAAAACATGACGGCAGATCAGATGATTGCGCTGTTGTCCGGCGGGCTGCTGGCTCAGATTACGCAGGTGTTTCCGCCGGCACGCTGGGCGGCCAGCGCATTGGTATACGGCGGCAACACGGGGCTTTTCAATCTGCTGCTGTTTGCGGCGGTATGCCTAGTGTGCTTTGCCGTTTGCTATTTTGTGGCGGGGCATTTGTATCATAAAGGCGCGGCGGCCCAGGAGGAAACCGCGGTGCGCAGCAAAAAGGTGAACCTGAAAACGGCCGGCGCAAAGGTAAACCGGCCGATTTGGGCCATTTTCATAAAGGAATGGAAAGGCGTGCTGCGCTCGCCCACCTATGCGATGAACGGGCTGATTTCCGTTATCATGGCGCCTTTGATGGTGGTGATGATGAAAATTGCAATTCCGGTGCAGGAAGTATTTTACGAGGTGGGTATGCCCGGCCTTACGGTAGGGGATATTTACGCATATCTGCCCAAAGAATTGCTGACCGTGCTGATGCTGCTGATCATAGGGTTTGGCTATTTCTTTGCGGCGATGAATCTATGCGCCATGACGGTATATTCGCGGGAAGGGGAATCCTGTTGGCTGCTGATGGTGCTGCCGATTTCACCGAAAACACAGCTGCGCGGCAAGATTCTGTTTTCCATGAGCATTACGTTTTTGGCGGCGCTGTTGATGGGCATTGCGCTTTTGTTTGCCTGGCAGGCACCCTGGTGGCTGGTGCTGCTGGTTGTCGCGGCCATCACTCTGATGAGCGCGCCGGTGGTGCTATTGGGCATTTTTATCGACCTGCGCTTCCCCAAACTGCATTGGGACAGCGAGCGGCGGGCCATGAAGAGCAACGGCAACACCCTGCTCGGCATGCTGGCAGAGTTGGTTTATTTGGCGGTTATGGTGCTGCTTGTGTTTGTCATTGACGATCTGATGGCGTATATGGCGGTGGCGGCTGCGATTTCGCTGCTTTGCACGGTGGGGCTGTATGTCTGGATGATGAAAGCGGTGCCTGCTTTGCAGGCAAAAATGATGGAAGCATAAAAAACAAAAATCCTTTGTTGGGGCTGCGGAGGATGTTTGATTTGGCAAACCATAAAAGCACGCAAATACTATCCTTGGCAAAAAGAGAACATAGGCAGGCATAAAAAAGAGAGGCAGATGTGTCACTTTTCCTGAAAACGACATAAAATTGTGCGGAAAACCCCAAAAACAGCCCCAAGCATATGCTTTACTTTTGTAAATCGGTTTAGTAAAATGAAGAATAAAATAGGTTGGGCGGTTTTGTTTATAAAAACGGTATACCGGACAAAACAGAAAGAGGCGAGCGATATGATTCGCATTGTGGCTGATACAACGTGCGATTATCCGCAGGAGTTGGGGATAGAAAATAAAATTACGATTGTTCCGCTGAAAGTGACGATCAACGGCATGAATTTTGACGATAAGCTGGAGCTTTCCAATGAAAAGTTTTTTCGGCTGCTGCCCCAAAGCGAGCAGCTGCCGGTAACGGCCGCGCCGTCGCCGGAACGGTATCGTCAGGTGTTTGAGAGCTACTGCGCGCAGGGGGATTCCGTGTTGTGTTTCACCTGCTCTTCCAAGCTGAGCGCCTCCTACCAGAGCGCGCTGGTGGCCAAAGATATGGTGGACGGCAAGATAGACGTAATAGACACCCGCACCGCCGCGCTGGGCAGCGGGATGCCGGTGATGGATGCGTTGGAAATGATTGAGCAGGGCAAAAGCCATGAGGAAATTGTCGAAAGCTGCCGCGCGCGCATTTCACGGATGAGCACGTTGATTTTGCTGGATACGGTGGAATATTTGAAAAAGGGCGGGCGCATCAATCCGCTGGCGGCCAGGATGGCCAGCGTTTTGAACATCAAGCCTATCATCCATGTGTTGAAAGACGGCAGCAACGAAGTGATCCATAAAGCGCGCAGCTTCCAAAAGGGCATGGAATGGATTCGCAAATATGTGGCGGAGCATTGCGGAAAACCCATACAGGAACAGCGCATCGGCATCGGCTATTCTTCCGATCCGCAGCCGGCGCACAGGTTTGCCGCGTTTTTACAGAGCAAAGTGAAACCGGCCCGGATTGACATTGCGTCTATCGGCTGTGTGGTGGGCACGCACATCGGCCCCGGGGCCTTTGGTATTTTCTGGGAAGACGTGTAAGCCGTAATGCAGCAAAAGGAGAATTTTACCGCTGCACCGGCGCTGTATATCGTGCTGAGCCAGACGCATTCGCGCATCGGAAAGCTGATCCGAAAGGCGACGAGATCGCGGTTTAGCCATTGTTCGATCAGCCTGACGGCGGATTTAACCCAGATGTATTCCTTTGCCCGCTATCGCTGGCACAGCCCGTGGCGGGGCGGCTTTGTGCAGGAAACGCCAAACCGGCTGACCTTGCAGGGCACGCGCGAAACCTATGTGGAGATTTTCTGCATTCCGGTGGACCGGGCGCAGCACAGGGCGGTTGCGCAGAAAATAGACAAAATGCAAAACGACGATGAGGAATATATCTATAACATGCTGGCGCCGCTGTGCATTCCTTTCGGCGGCAACCCCGCGGCGTATAAAGCAGAAATCTGCTCGCAGTTTGTGGCGCAGTGTTTATCGGCGGCCAGGGCGCTCCCGCGGCCGCTGGCGGAAAAGCGGGCGGTGCTGCCCAAAGATTTTGCCCGGACGTTTGAAACGGCATGCTGCTATAAAGGGCAGATGGCGCACTATCAACCGGCCCGGCAGGCAACCTTTGACGATGCAGCCTTTTTTGAACGCCTGAAATGGCGCGAACAAACCAGCGACACCTGCAAAAGCCTGTATTTACTGGCAAAGCGGGTGTATAAAGCGCATAGGATCAAAGCGAACGCATAAAAGACGCATATAGCGTCTTTTTTTTTGTGCAAAAAAAGAGCGATCGGTTTGCCTATGGGTTTTGCCAAAACAAACCGGGGGCGCGCCGGTTTTTGTCTGTTGTCATCAGGTGGAAAAGCGGAAAAAGCTTGTTTTCCCAAGGTGAAGAGTATAAGCGGGATTTGCCCTGCTGCTTAAAGGACCGTAAAACAGAAGGGGAAACCGGGACAGCGGATAAAAATGCGAGCATAAAAAACAGGGTAAAAAATCGTTTGCCGTAAAGCTGCCATGCCTGCTATGGAGAAAAAGCGTATGCAAAACCGCCGCGGAAAAAGCATAGGCGGAGGGGGAAGGACTCCATTCGTTTTAGGGAAAGCGTGGCCCTCATGGGAAAAGCGGATTCAAAAGGGAAAGGGCCTTTGCACAAACTGCCGGCGGGGATGTGGTTTTATTGGCCGCAAGAAGACAAGGCAGTTACATGAAACGTGCGAAATTTTGCAAATAAAAAAATCCCCCCGCAAAAGGCGGAGGGAAAGATGGTTTATTTAATTTTGGTCATTACCTGCTGCGTGCCGTCGTCGCCGGTGATGGTCAAGGTTTTATTTTCTTTATCGTAGGAATAGGAAGCTTCGCGGGTCACTTTTTCTCCGCCGGGCGCTTGCATTTCAAAATGCAGACGCTTGGCTTCTTCGTCTACGGTGTACAGGCCGCCGGTGGAAATTTCGTCGCCGGAAGTTTCGATGGCGAAGACATCTTTTTTCTGGAAGTCATACACAACCTCCGCGTTTTGCGTATCCTGATAGCGGCCGATCAATTCGTTGCTGCTGCCGCAGCCGACGCACAGCGCCAGGATGGCAAGAGAGAAACAGGCGAGCATAATTTTTTTCAAACGATTCATGTAAAATCCTCCCAAAAGTAGATGGCGGTATTCGTTATTGTATGCGGGTGAGAGTAACGGCGGTGCCGTTATAATCCACACAGGTAAGCGTGTTGCCGTTTAATGTGTAGGTGACCACGGTTTCAAACCCATCGTATTCGATGGTCAGCTGGCCGGCTTCTTTGTCCACCGTATAGGTGCCATTGGTAGGCTCCTGATCGGAAATGGAGATAGACACCGTGCCGTCTGCCATAAAATCGTAGACGATGGGGGCGGTATCGTTTTGCCATTTGCCTTCCAGGCCCCGCCCGCCGCAGGCGCACAGCAAAACACAGAGCATACAACAAAACAACGCAACAGTTTTTTTCATGGGCGCCCGCATCCTTTCCGCGGCAAAATTGAACAGTCTTTCTTTATTATACAGAGCGGCCGAAGGTTTGTAAAGATAAGGAAAAGGCCCGTGCAAGGCAATGGCACAGGCCTTTTTGCATAAAACGGGATTATAAGAGCACGGTGCCCTTTTTCAAGATGATGTTGGCAAACAGCGAAGTTTCGCTGGTGGCCACGATGGCATAGGCGTGTTTGGCGCGTTCGTAGAAAGCCATGCGCTCCATATATTCAAAATCGTTATACGGTTCGCCGCTTTCATCCAGAATGCGGCGGTATTCTGCCCAGATGGGCGGCGTTTGCGCAAATTTGCCGGGTACCACTTCCATCAGCGCGGCGGGATGCTCGACAAAATCATCCAACGGCAAAAACTTTAACACGGCCTCCAACACTTCCGGCACGCCGTGTCCATCGCAGCGGATCAAACGATCGGTGGAAGAATCGCACGGGAAATTACCGTCGGCGATGATGATTTCATCGCCATGGCCCATATTGGCCAACACATACAGAAGATCCGGGGAAAGGATAGGCGGAATATTTTTCAGCATACAAAAACCCTTCTTTCTTTATGGTTTGAAATACAAAAATTCCGGGTTCATTATACCGTGGAAAGGGCTGTAAAACAAATGTTTTTGAGTAAGGAAAACCAGAGGTGGACATACTATGCCAGAGAAAAATGACAAGATGGGGGCGCTGTATGTTATCTTACCTGAAAAAGATTTTATCCTACGATCCGCCGGCGCCGTTTGTGCTGGGCGAAAGCCCGGAAGAACAACGGCAGATTCCGCAGAAAACCAAACGCAAACGCCGTAATAAGCAGCCGCAAACGCCGGCGTTTACCCTTTCCAAACGCCTGGAGGATATGCGCGATCAGCTGGAAAAGATCTGCGGAAACGGGGAAAACGAAGATCTGATTTTGCGCATTTTCAAAGCGGGGAAAAAGCGGGTGCTTTTGGCGCTGATCGACGGGCTTTGCAGCAAGGAATTGATCGGCGAAATCGTGATGAAACCGCTGATGTACCGGGGGTGCACCTCGCTTTTGCAGGCGATGGAAGAGGTGATGCCGCTTAACGATGCCAAAGAGGAGACAGACCCTTCCGTTGTCATCAACGGCATGATGAACGGGCTGGTGTTTTTCATCGTGGAGGGCGAAAAACGCTTTGCCATGCTGGATATGCGCGAAACCCAGGGGCGCGGCGTGTCCAGGCCGGAAAACGAAAAGGTGGTGCACGGGCCGCAGCAGGGGTTTGTGGAAAACATTCGCGTGAATGTGAGCCTGGTGCGTAACATTGCGCGCACGCCGGACTTGGTGACGAAATTTGTCCCCATCGGCGGGGACAACGGGCTTCGCGGCGCGCTTTTATACCGCCAGGGGATGGTGGACCCAAAGCTTTTGGCCAAAGTGCAGCAAAAGCTGCTGGAAGCTCAGCACCAGACCGGCTTTGTGCTGGGGGAAAACACGGTGGCCCGTATTTTTGAGCGCCGGAAATACAGCCTGTTTCCGCAGGCATTGCAGACCGAGCGCCCGGACAGAACCGCGGCGTTTGTGATGCAGGGGCATGTGGTTTTGATTTGCGACGGCGCGCCGTATGCGCTGATTGTGCCGGTGACGTTTTTCGGCCTGCTGCATACCAGCGAAGACCATTACCTGCGCCCGGCGGTAGCGACGATGGAACGTATGGTGCGCTTATTGGCGATGATGATTACGGTATTGTTGCCGGGCGTGTATATAGCGCTGCTGACCTTTCATCAGGAAGTATTGCCCACCACGTTTATGATCTCCGCCCTAACGCTGCGCAAGATGGTGGGGCTGCCGGTGGTAACGGAAGTGATCATCACGACGATTTTATTTGAATTGGTGCGCGAAGCCAGCTTGCGCGTGCAGGGCGGGATCAACCAGCAGCTGGGCATTGTGGGCGGCATTGTGCTGGGCGAGGCGATGGTAACCAGCAACGTGGTGAGCCCGGTGGTGCTGATCGTCATTGCGCTGACGGTGCTCAGCAGCTTTGCCGTGCCGGATTACGGGCTGCAAATGGCGCTGTATCTGCTGCGGTTTGCGTTTTTGGCGCTGGGCGCCATGGCGGGGCTGGTGGGCATTGCTGCGGGCTGGGCGCTGTTGATTGCGTACCTTAGCACGCTGGATTCTTTCGGCGTGCCGTTTTTCACGGCCTTTGCGCCCGCCACCCGGCATACGACGGATTTGATTGTGAAAGGGCGGCGAAAGCGGCGGGATGCGCCGGACGCTGTGAACATGGGACAAAAACGATGACGGGAAAGATCGGAGCCAAGGAAATCTGGGCCACGGTGGCCATTACGCTGATCGGCAGGCTGGTATTTATGGATCCGGATACGTTTGTAAACAAACCCGGGCAAAGTGCCTGGATGATGCCGCTGATGGCGCTGCCCATCGGCCTATTGCTGTTGCTGCTAGCCAAAAAGCTGGGTGTATACGGCGGGCCCGTAACCTGCCTGGAGCGGACGCTGGGGACCAAAGCCGGGCGCGCGGCAGCGCTGTGCTGGAGTGTATGGCTGGCGCTGTTGATGGCGCTGTCCGTCGGGAAAATGGCGATGATGACGCGCTATTATTTTTTTCCGCTGACCCCCGTATCGCAGACGGCGGCGCTGTATGTGCTGCCGATGTGTTTGATTGCCTGCGGCGGGGCGGTGTGCGTGGCGCGCTCGGCCAGGCTGTTGTGGGCGGTGCCTTTGATTGCGATGATCGTGTTGGTTTTGGCCAACATTCCAAACCTGCAATGGACAAACCTGTGCCCGGTGTTTGGCGCAGGGCCTGGGCAAACCGCGCAGATAGCGGGCCTGTTTTCCACTACTTACTGGACGGTGCTGGGTGTTTGGTTCTGGCGGGAGGAAACCAATATGCAAAGCCCGACGCTGCGCGCCAGCGCCTGTGCATTGGTGTTCAGCGCGCTGCTGCTCAGTGCCGTGATGCTGTGTATGACGGCCGCTATAGGCGCCAGCGCATATCAGAATACGGTATCGCCGCTGTATACCATCGCCTCTAATGTGGATTTGGATCGGTTTTTGCAGCGGCTGGGCCCGGTATTTTATTTTTGCTGGGTGGTGGCCACGTTTGTTTCCGGGGCGTTTGTGCTGCAAATTGCGGGGCAGACGATGAGCCGGGCGCTATCGCTGCCGGATTATAGGCCGGCGGTGGCGGGGCTGTCTGCGCTGACATTGGCCGTAGCCGTATTGATGATTCAGGGCCCGTTTATGCCGCTTTCCTATTATCTGGGGATTACCGGCGCGTTTGTTACGCCGGGGCTTTTGATTTTGCTTTGGGGCATTATAAAGATACGGAGGCTGAAACCATGAAAAAACGGTTGGCGGCGCTGTGCATTGCGCTGGCAGGCTTGCTGGCCGGCTGCACAGACGCCAAAGAGATAGACGATACGGCCTTTATTTTAAGCCTGGGGGTGGATATAGGCGAAGAAAAAGCATATGAAATCACCTTTCAGCTGCCCATTTTGGCCAATGAGGATTCGCCGGCGTTTCAAACCATTACCTGTCAGGCGGCAGGGCTGACAGATGCGATTTCGCTGCTCAACGCCAACACGCCGTACCGCGTGGATACCAGCCATTTGAATTTTCTGGTGATAGGCCGCGCCTTGGCAGAGCGGGGCGTAAGTGAAGTGATAGAGCCGCTGATGCGCATGCCGCAGGTGCGAGAGGGCGCAATGATGATTGTGGCGGAGGACACGGCCAACACATTTTTGCACGCGCTGCAATCCGACGAACAGACAAACCTGATGCAATTGCAGCAAAGCGTGATCACCGAGGCGGGCAGCAGCGGGTTGTTTCCGTTTTGCAGCCTGGATGAATTTTACGATACCCTGTGCGAACAGAGAAACAGTGCCGTGGTGGCCCTCGGGGCAAAGCGGGAACAAAACATAAACGACAAGGACACCTTTTCGGATTTGGCGGGGCACACGGGGCTGGAAAGCCCGCTGGAGAGCGAATTTTTGGGCGCGGCCGTGTTTGACGGCGATAGGATGGTAGGTACATTGACCGGTGAACAGACCCGTATCTGGTGTATGGCGGCCGGAAAATTCAAAAGCGGCAACATAAACCTGAACAATCCGTTTGAAAAAGGGCTGATTACCATGCACATAAAATCGACAGGGGCACCGAAGGTAAAGGTAGATTTATCCGGTTCGCAGCCGCGTGTGCAAATTTCTGTGCCGCTGGAGGGATATCTGGTCAGCTATGCGGGCGGAGAGGATTATGAAGAGAAAATAAAACAGGGGGAAATACAGCCCCTTGTGCAAAATTATTTGCAAACGCAGATGGATAAGCTAAGCAAAACGTTTGCCGATTGGGGCGTGGACGGTTTTGGCGTAGGCGCGCATACGGCCGCGCAGTTTAAAACGCAGCAGGCCTGGCAGAATTTTAACTGGCCGGAAAAGCGGAAACAGATGCAAGTGCAGCTGGCGCCGGCGCTGAAACTTTCGCTCTATCGGGCAGAACTGGGGGAAGAACGATGATTGCAATGCTCGTCTGCCTGGGCCTTGCGGCCTATTGCGGCGGCTATGCCGTATGGCAGAATAAAAAGAAAAACCGGGGCGCGGCGCTGGTGTTGTTTGCGCTGTGCCTAGCGGATGCGGGGTTTGCCATTTGGCAAATCCGGCTATGAAAACAGAGACGACTGCCTCTGTTTTTTCATAACTAAGCCATGATTTTGGCAAAACCAAGTCATAAAATAGGGACGCTTGGGAATAGGACGAAAGGGAACGGCTGACAAAGGATGAAAAACCAACAAAAAAGTTTGACTAAAAATGCCGCAATCCGCCAGGCAGCGGTTTGTGAAACAGAGGATTTATGTTACAATAAAACGGTACAAGAGAAAGGAGCGCCGGGAAATGAGCGAAAAGCAGGCCGGGAAGACGGAACCCTCCTCCCAGGTGATTGAACATACCCAAACTTCAAAGCGCATTGAACAGATGCGGGAAAAACTGGATCAATTGGGGGCCGAATTGTTAAAGCAAGGCAAACCCTTAAACGACCCGGCGCTGTTGGAACAGGCCAATTTGGTGCGTGCTTCGCTGAAAGAAGAGCAGCTAAAACAGCTGGAGCAGGCATACCGGGAAGACGAAGAATAAACAAAACAACGCTGTTTAACCAAAAGGAGATGATAAGATGCAGGCATTTATAGAGGGCGCCCTCACCAGCCTCAGCCGGTTTGATTTGATCGACGCGCTGGATATCCTTATCATTTCTGTGATGATCTATTATCTATTAAAGCTGGCCAGCCGCAGCAGGGCGATGCAGGTGTTAAAGGGCATCGGCCTTGTGTTTGTGATCTCGCGGCTGACGGAATGGCTGCGGCTGCAGGCGGTGACGTGGGTATTCAACTATTTGATCAATGCCGGCGCGCTGGTGTTGATTGTGTTGTTTCAACCGGAAATCCGCCGGGGGCTGGAGCAGATCGGCCGCGGCAAGATTTTTGATTCGCTGCAAAGCCAGCAGGGCATGGAGACAAGCGGAGAATTGATCCGCGCGATGCTGAATATGTCCAAACAGCGCGTGGGCGCGCTGATTGCCGTGCAGCGCAAAGTGGCGCTGGGCGATATTTTGGAAACGGGCACGGAGATCAACGGCCGTGTTTCCGCGCCGCTGATAGAAACCATCTTTAAAACCGGGACGGCGCTGCACGACGGCGCCATGGTGATAGACGGGGATACCATCCTGGCGGCCAGCTGCTTTTTGCCGCTGACCAGCCGGCAGGATCTGCCGCAGGAACTGGGCACCCGGCACCGGGCGGGCATCGGCCTATCCGAAATTTCGGATGCGGTGGTGTTTATCGTTTCGGAGGAAACGGGGCAGATTTCCGCCGTGGTGGAAGGGAAACTGATGCGCAACCTGTCCGCAGGGGGCATACGCCGGCTTTTGATGGATGGGGAAGAGGATAAACAGGACGGAGAGAAAAACCGGCTGTTTGCCAAAGTGAAAAACCGGAGGAAAAAGACGTCATGAGCAACGTGTTTAAAAAGCTGAAACACAATACGTCGCTCAAGCTGATTGCGTTGTTTTTCGGCATATTGATTTGGAGCTATGTCATTTCGGCGACGGACCCTACCCGTATTCGCAACATCAGCCATGTGCCGATTCAGGTGACAGGGTATGACAGGTTGCAAAAAGACGGGCTGGTAATCCGAGGGAATTATAACGATATATTCGGCGATGTTACGGTGGGGGTGGAAGCGCGCATCAGCGAGATGGGCCAGCTGAGCAACCAGACCATCACCGTGAAGGCGGATCTTTCGCGCATACAGGCAAAAGGGACGTATGATGTGCATCTGTCTGCCACGACGCCGACGGGGGAAGTGGCGAGAATTGAGCCGGCGACGATTCATTTGGAAGTGGATGAATTGGCCAGCAAAACCGTGCCGGTGTCGGTGGAATATAAAGGAGAATTGGCTTCGGATCTGTACCATGCAGAGCCGGTGTTAAGCGCAAAGACCGTGGAAATCAGCGGCCCCAGGACGGATGTGGAGCGCGTGAGCAAGGGCGTATGCGTGGTGGATTTATCCAAAGTGACGGAATCCGTGGAACAGGCGTATACCGTGGAGCTGCGCGATGCGGACGGCAACGCGGTATCCGGCGATGCGTTTGGAGAAAGCGCGTCTGTGATGGTGAAGATGGACGTGATGGCGCAAAAGACGGTGCCGATTGACGTTTCCGCCATCAATTGTTTTACCGATCCTTCGGATATAGCCAACGGCAAACGAATCCGGCTGGTCTCCGCTTCGCCGGCAGAGGTGACGCTGGTGGGCGATGAGGCGGTGCTGAAAACGCTGGAAAAGGTGACGATTGAAAAGGTGCGCCTAAACGGACTGAACCAGACAAAGAGCTTTGATGTGCAGCTGTCGCTGCCCAGCGGAGTGACGTTGATTACAACGGATAAAATTCAGCTGACGGTGGAAGTGGACAATTTGCCCTAACCGATGAAACCGATAAAAAGCCGGGCAACCGGCTTTTTTGATGAGGAGAAAACAATGGAACGATACGCAGTGCAGGTGAAACTGCCCTTGGAAAAAGACGAAAGCGCGCTTTTGCCCCTGGCGGCCAAGGCGATGGGCATCGGCCCTAACGCCATAGAGACGGTGGAGGTGTTAAAAAAGAGCATAGACGCGCGCAAAGGCGGCGTTTGTTTTCAGCTGTCGTTGGCCGTTTCGGTAAAACGCGGGCAAAAACCAAAGGCGGATTGGCAGCCGGTGCGGGGAAAAAAGGCGGAACCTGTGACGCCCGGCACGGAAAAAATGGCGCATGCGCCGGTGGTCATCGGCGCGGGGCCATGCGGGCTGTTTGCGGCGCTGTATCTGGCGCGGCAGGGCTATGCGCCCATTGTATGGGAGCGCGGGGGAGATATGCAGGCAAGGCAGCGCAGCGTACAGGCTTTTTTTGATGGCGGGATGTTTGATCCGCAAAACAACGTGTTGTTTGGCGACGGCGGGGCAGGCACGTTTTTCGACGGGAAATTGACCAGCCGGGGCAAAGACCCGCTGGGCCGGGAAGTGCTGCAAACGTTGGTGCAGCACGGCGCACCGGAGGAAATTTTAATCTGGAAAAAGGCGCATATCGGAACGGTCAGGCTGCGCCCGGTGATAGAGAGCATAAAAAAAGAAGTGCTGCAAAAAGGCGGGCAATGGCACAACAACGCCCAACTGACGGGGCTTTTGTATAAAAACGGAAAGCTGACGGGCGTAAAAGGGCAAAAGGACGGGCAAACTATTACGCTGCCGGCGCAGTGTGTTGTATTGGCCATAGGGCACAGCGCGCGGGATACTTACGAAATGCTGTATCAACAAGGCATAGAGATGGTGTTTAAGCCGTTTGCCGTGGGTGTGCGGATGGAGCATTTGCAGGCGGAGATAGACGCTGCGCAATACGGCGCCTTTGCCGGGCATCCGAAATTGGGCGCGGCGGACTATGCCTTAACCGCCCAGGTGGACGGCCGGGGAGTGTATACGTTTTGCATGTGCCCGGGCGGCCAGGTGATCCCCTCGGTTTCCGAGGAGGGTAAATTATGCGTAAACGGCATGAGCCTGCACGCGCGTAACGGCCTCAACGCAAACAGCGCGATGGTGGTGCAGGTGCAGCAGGGCGATGTGCCGGGCGGCGTGCTGGGCGGCATGGCCTTTCAGCGGCAGATGGAGCAGGCGGCCTACCGGGCCGGGGGCGGCGGATACACAGCGCCGGTGCAAACCTGGAAAGGGTTTTTGCAGGGCGCAAAGGATACGCGTTTGGGAAAAATCCGCCCCAGCTACCCCAGGGAGATAAGAAATGTAAACCTGGCGGAGATTTTGCCGCCGTTTGTAACAAAAGGGCTGCGGGGCGGCATGCAGGCGTTTGGCCGAAAGATACGCGGGTTTGACGGCCCGGATGTATTGTTTACCGGCGTGGAAACGCGAACCAGCGCGCCGGTGCGCATTGTGCGCACCCAAACGGGGGAAAGCACAACGCTGCAAGGGCTGTATCCTGCCGGAGAAGGCGCGGGGTATGCGGGCGGCATTGTCAGCGCCGCGGTGGACGGCCTGCGCGCAGCACAACACATTGTAGCCCAATATGCGCCAATCCTTTGACAAACTGTTGTATGTTACGGTATAATAACTAAGATATTTTATTGTAACCAGAAGGGGGCATTCCGTTGCCGAACAACCGGGAAAGAAAAAAACGTCCGCCAATGACCAAAAAACAGACAATGATTCAATTGATGTTTTGTCTGGTGATTTTTATTGTGTTTACCATCTTTCCGGGAAAATCCGGGAATAAGACAAAACCGACCGCAACGCCTATGGTCAGTGCGCAGGCTGTGGCTGAAGCCAGCGGAGAAACGCCGCTGACGATAGACACCATCAACGGCTTGTCCGCAGCGCTGCCGGAATTGCAGGGCGAATGGAAAATTTACATTCAGCCGGAAAACGGCGGCTATGTGCTGTTGTCGCCCAATGTGCAGGAGGATGCGCAAAATACCGAAGTGAAAGGCTATGAGCTGGGGGAGAGCGTAAAGGCGCGGGTAAGCGATAAGGATACGTTGTCTGCACTGCTGTATAAGATTCCGGCCGGAGGCGCCGTGACGGTGGCCAACGCAGACGGTTCCGAAGTGGACGCAACGAGCTACGCCTCGGTGGCGGATTTGGCGCACAAGGCCGGCTTTAAAGATGTAAAACTGGCGGAGAAATAAAAAACGCAAAAGAACGTGCGATGCGCGTTCTTTTTTTGTGCAGAAAATATAACCCGGGCGGGGTTGACGACGTATATCCGATGACAAGCAGGAGGCAACAGAACCGCAGGGCTTGGCGGAGTAAAATGTTCTTATTCGATAATCGCAAACGAGCAGGGACGAAGGCGGAGAGGCGCGGCAAAACGAAAAAAGACAATGGACCGGTTGTGGATTTAGCAGAAATTGAATTAAAAAAGGGGCAATGCCGGGCACTTTCTGGCATTGTTTTTTGTTTTGGCGGAACGGGGAAAAAGCAGACGGGAGATGGGTTGCAAAGCGTGGATTGTATTGTGCCCATGGGCAAAAGGACAGGCAAAGAAAAAACCGACCCATGGAAGAGCCGGCTAAAGGACAGATGAAAAGGTTACCGCCGGAGCAAAAAGGCCGTGGGAGACAGGCCGCCGGCAGAAAAGGGCATTTGGGATGCAATTTTCCAGCCGTGGCGGGTGGCCAACTCGGAAAACAGCTGTTTGTCGTTGGTGATGGCCAAAACAAAGCCGCCCGGGGGCAAAAGCTTGGGCCATTGCAAGAGCACATCGTTGTATAACTTTTCGTTGTTTTCATGGCTGCCGACCCGATGGCCAAACGGCATGTTGCAGAGGATTTCATCATAGCCGAAATCGCTGTGGAACCCGCGGCAGTCTCGATTGAACACCTTGGCGTGCAGGCCCGCTTCATGGCAATTGGCGCGGGCGATGGAAAAGGCTTTGGGGCTGATATCCAGCCCGGTAAACGCCTTGGCGCCCATGATTTTTTTGCGCTCTACCAACAGCGTGCCGGCGCCGCAAAACGGATCGAGCACGGTGTGGGTGGGCTTCATATATTTGCGGTGATCAAACAACAGCGCCGCCGCAACGGCCGGGTGCATGGAAGCGGGCCTGCTTTCCAGCCGATAGCTGAACCGCGGATCGGCAAAGGTATGCAGGCGGACGGAGAGCATGGCGCGGTTGTTTTTGATCCAGCAACGCAGCTCGATATCATAGCTGCTGGGGGAATTGAGAAACTGTGCGCTGTTTGCCGCGGCAAAAAAGTCGCTGGTAAACGCCTTACGGTCCACCCCCTGGCCGCGCACCTCCAGCCGGGTGGCAAACGCACCGCGGCCGTCATGCATTTGACTCAAAAGATCGTATAGGCCGCCCTTTTCAACGGCCGCCGCCAGGGCTTGCGGCGTGGCCGGCACATTGACGGCAAAGGGAAGCAGCGCCTCTGTAAACCCGCGCAGGGCATATAAAGAGGGCAGGCTGCGCGTGATAACCTCCACAAGACGGCCTTTTTGCTTGGCTTCGATGTGCTTTTCCCGCGCCTCTGCCAAAAGAGAGCCGGTAAGCCCGCCGGCAGGCAGCAACCATACGGCGCGAGGGGCGGCAAAGCCGGTAAAGGTGCGGCTTTTTTGCGGCGCTAAGCGGGAGAGTGCTTTTTGAATGGCGTCCCGCTCAGCAGCGACGTTTTTCTCCGTGCTCTGCGGCACGGGCAGGGCCAAAATGGCCTTTTGCGCCTGCTGGCCGCCCACGGCGCCAAGTGCCAAAATCAAACTGGGGCGCACAAACTGCTGGGTTTCCTTTTCCAGCGCCAGGCAAAGCGCATTTGCACTGTCCCTTTGGCCGACCTGGCCTAAGACAATGGCGGCGTTTTTGCGGGTTTTGGCGTCTTCGCTTTGCAAAAGCGGTTCGATCTGGTCTGTTTTATCTTTAAGCTGCCAGCGAACGGAATCGCGGCGGGCAGCCCGCCCCAAAAGCGCCAATGCGGCGCGGCGCTCCGGCGAAGAAAGCTTGGAAAGCAAAAACGAAGCGGCCCCCTGGGTCTGGGCCATCTGTTTGGCGGCGCGCTCCTGTTCTTTGGCGCTGCCGGTGAGATATTGGGCAAATAAAGCGTTAAAATCCGTCATGTTTTTACTCCCAACCTGCGGCGATTTTAATTTGATTCAACACGTTTTGCGTGCCGTTTTGCATGGGGGATTGGCGCATGGCCTGCTTTTTCTCTTCCGCGGTGGACAGCCCGTGTTCGATGGCGGAAAGCAGGGTTTGCGGGGTGATGTCCTCCTGCGGCAAAACATCGGCATAGCCCTGTTCTTTGAAAAAATCCGCATTGAGCAGCTGATCCCCGCGGCTGGAAGCCGAGGGCAAGGGCACCAGCACGCCGGGGCGCTGGGTGGCCAGCAGTTCAAACAGGGTATTGGCGCCGCTGCGGCAGACAAACAGATCAGCGGCGGCAAACACCAGCGGCATCTGGCCGGAAAGATATTCGTATACGCGATAGTTCGGATGGGACAGGCCGGTATCCACATTGCCTTTGCCGGCGATATGGATGAGGTTGTAGCGCTCGGTAAGCGCGGCAAAAGATTGTTTGAGCGCGGCGTTGAGCGCCTGTGCGCCCAGGCTGCCGCCCATAAAAACCAGCGTGGGCAATTCCGGAGACGGAAATTTGAAAAATGCCTGCGCCTGGGCTTTGGTGGCATGCAGCAATTCTTCGCGCACGGGGGAGCCGGTCCACACGCCGTGCCCGCCTTTAATTTCCTTTAACGTAGGGGCAAAGCTGGTGCAGACGATGGTGGCCCTGGGGGCGGAGATGCGGTTGGCCAGCCCCATGGTAAAATCGCTTTCATGAAGCACAACGGGAATTTTATATTTTTTGGCAGCCAAGACCACCGGCACAGAGACAAACCCGCCCTTGGCAAAAATGACATCCGGCCGTAAACGGCCCAAAAGTTTTTTGCATTGGGAGATGCCGCGGAGCACCTTAAACGGGTCTTTTAAATTTTGAACGGAAAGATACCGGCGCAGTTTGCCGGTGGATACACCGTGATAGGTAACATCGTTAAACGGCGCCAACAGCCCTTTTTCCATGCCGTTGGTATCGCCGATATAGTGAATTTCGCAGCCCATTTCGCGCAACGCAGGCAGAAGCGCGATGTTGGGCGTGACATGCCCGGCCGTGCCGCCGCCGGTTAAAACGATTTTTTTCATTGCAATTCAATCCTTAAGTCAAAAGTTTCCCCAGGTAGTGTATCATATTTGCAGAGGGTTTCGTGTATGATTTTTAAGGTATATAGGCCAATGGATGGGATTTTGCGCCGCCTGCGCCCGGCAGGGATTGACAGCCAGCTGCCCGGATGGCTATAATGAGAACCAAACAATAAAGGCGATGACCACAGAAAAGTAGGCCGTTTTATAAGCGCGAAGAGAGAGCAGGGCCAAAGGCTGAAAGCCCGCTTGCGCGGAAAAGGGCACGAAGATGCGCTGTGTGAGCTGCGTATGCCGAAACGGTGTGCTGCCGAATTGCCCGCGTTAAGGGCCAAAGAGAAGCAAAAAGGGAAAATCCTTTTTGCAAAGTGGAGTGGAACCACGAGGTGAAATGCGTCGTCTCCTGAGGGAGGCGGCGTTTTTGTATGGTTTAAAGGGGGCTTTTGCATGTTTTTCAAAACATGGAGGGAAGATATTAACGCTGTAAAACAGCGCGACCCGGCCGCGCGAAACGCCTGGGAAATCGTATGGAACTATCCCGGCTTTCATGCGGTGCGCTGGCACAGGCGGGCGCATTGGCTGTATATGCATCATATGAAGGGGCTGGGCCGGTTTTATTCCACGCTGACACGCTTTTTTACCGGCATTGAAATTCATCCGGAGGCAAAATTGGGCCGCGGCGTGTTTATCGACCACGGCATGGGCGTGGTGATCGGGCAGACGGCGGAAGTGGGCAACAACGTGACCATCTACCAGGGCGCTACGCTGGGCGGCACGGGCAAAGACAGCGGCAAGCGCCATCCTACCATTGAGGACGACGTGGTGATTTCCAGCGGGGCCAAGGTGCTGGGCCCGTTTCGCGTGGGCAAAGGCTCGCGCATCGGCGCGGGCGCCGTGGTGCTCAACGAAGTGCCGCCGTATTGTACGGTGGTGGGCGTGCCGGGGCGCATTGTGCGGCGCTATTGCCCCGAAAACCCGACAGGCGCGCCCTGTGAACAATGCGAGACTTGCAGCATGATGATCGAATCTTCGGATTTGGACCAGGTGCATATGCCGGACCCTGTGGAAGAAGAATTGCAGGCGTTGCGGGAAAAGGTGGACATTTTGGAAAAGGCGGTTAAAATATTGATTAGGGAGGAACAAGATGAAAATTTTTAATACGATGACGCGGAAAAAAGAAGAGCTGGTGCCGGTGCACCCGGGCGAGGTGCGCATTTATTCCTGCGGGCCGACGGTGTATAACTATTTTCACATCGGCAACGCGCGGCCGTTTATGATTTTTGATACGCTGCGCCGCTATTTGGAATATCGCGGGTATAAAGTGACGTTTGTACAAAACTTTACCGATATAGACGATAAGATGATAAAACGGGCCAACGAAGAGGGCATTACCGTGGAGGCGCTGGCAGATCGGTTTATCGCAGAATATTATAAGGATGCGGACGCGCTGGGCATTGAACATGCGGATGTGGCGCCAAGAGCCACGCGGCATATTGAGGATATCATTCATCTGATTGAAAAGCTGATTGAAAACGGCCATGCCTATGAAGCCAACGGCGATGTGTATTTTGCCACGCGGTCTATGAAGGATTACGGAAAGCTGTCCGGCTATGATATTGACGAATTGGAGTCCGGCGCGCGGGTGGATGTTTCGGAGATCAAACGCGACGCGCTGGATTTTGCGCTGTGGAAAGCGCAAAAGCCGGGAGAACCCGCCTGGCCCAGCCCCTGGGGCATGGGGCGCCCGGGCTGGCATGTGGAATGCAGCGCGATGAGCATGAAATATCTGGGAGAAACCATTGATATTCATTGCGGCGGGGTGGATTTGGTGTTCCCGCACCATGAAAACGAGATTGCGCAAAGCGAAGGCGCTACCGGCAAACCCTTTGCCAAATATTGGATGCACAACGGGCACATCAACATCAACAACCAGAAGATGAGCAAATCTGCCGGCAACTTTTTCACCGTGCGCGATATTGCCAAGGACTATGACTTGATGGCGGTGCGGCTGTTTATGCTGAGCGCGCATTACCGCAGCCCGATTAACTTCAGCCGTGAATTGATTGAGCAGGCGGACAATGCTTTGCACCGCATTAAAAACGCAGTGGAACTGTTAAATCGCGTGGCCGGCCAGGGACAGGCCGAGCCGGGCGAAGGTGAACAGGCGCTGCTGGATAGCCTGGCGGGCTTTGAAACGAGATTCCAGCAGGCGATGGATGATGACCTAAACACCGCGGACGCGCTGTCTGCTGTGTTTGATTTAATCCGCGAGGCAAACACCGTGTACGCCAAAGCGGGCAGCGCCAAGGGCGCAGGCGAAGTATTGGCCATGCTGCAAAAGCTGTTGGGCGTGCTGGGCTTGGCCGTGGAGGAAAAAGAGGAGATTCCGCAGGAGATTTTGGATATGGCGGCCCAGCGCACAGAAGCGCGCAAGGCAAAGCAATGGCAAAAGGCGGATGAGCTGCGCGATGAAATTCAAAAGCGCGGCTTTATCCTGGAGGACACGCCGCAGGGCCCGGTGGTAAAAAAAGCATAAGAGACAAACAGAAAGAGGAACCGGCAACAGTTCCTCTTTTTTTGCATAGAATCTAAACGACGCGCGGCCGGGGTGCTTTGCCTTACGTATGGAGTATGATATAATAGATTGATACTTATATATCAATGTATAACCGGGAAATGTTGGGAGAGGAGTGGTAGGAAATGAAGCATACGCCGCTATATCAAGAACATATGGCCATGGGAGGACAGATGGGCTGTTTTAAAGGCTATGCCCTGCCATCGCAGTATCTGGGTGTGGAAGATGAGCACAGGGCGGTGCGGGAAAAATCCGGCCTGTTTGACAGAAGCTATCTGACCCGGGTGTTGATCATCGGCCCCAATGCGGCGGTGGCCGTGCAGCGTATTACCACAAACGACGTATCTGAAATGCAGGAAGGGGACTGCGCCTATACGCTGATCTGCAACGAAAAGGGCGGCATTATGGATGATGTGGTGGTATACAAATGGAACGAGACCACCTATGGGATGACGATCCACCCGCAAAACAGGGCAAAGATCTTACAACATTTGAAAGACCATGGGCTGCCGGGCGCCAAGGTGATGGATTTGACGGAGAAAACCGCGCAAATTACCTTGCAGGGCCCGCACAGCAAGCATATTCTATCCTGTATTTGCCAGCAGCTGCCGGAAAAGCCTTATCGCTGCAAAGAAACAGAAGTTGTGGGGCGGCGGTGCTTTGTGGCCTCTGTGGGCTTTTCGGGAGAATCTGCCTATGAGATTTTCTGCATGGCGGACGCTGCGGCCTCGCTGTGGCGTGAAATTTTGGACGCCAGCGACGAGGATGAGCCCATTCCCTGCGGCACGGAGGCCTGGCAGTCTTTGCTGCTGGAGGCGGGCGTGCCGGTTTACGGCAGAGAACTGACGGAGGAGATCACGCCGTTTGAAGCGGGGCTGGGATGCTTTGTGCGGCCGCTGCAAGGCGAGTTTGTCGGCAGGCGCGCACTGGACCAGCAGGTGCTGCAAGGGGTGCCGAGAAAATTGATAGGCCTTGTGATGGAGGGAGACGAAACGCCTCAGCCGGGCGCGGTGGTATACGATTACGGCGCGCCGTGCGGCCGGGTAACAAGCGCCGGCCTGGCCTTGTATTTGCAGCAGGGCGTGGCGATGGCGCTGGTAAATCGTTCGTTTTTAGAGGAAAGGGAGCATGCGTTTACCGTGGAAACAGACAGGGGAAAGCAGGCTTGCGAAATGGTGAAGTTGCCGTTTTACAAAACTGTGCAGCGGTATTAAAGGAACAAACATGGGGAAAAAACTTACCATAGCACGAATTTTCATGGTGTTGGCCGGCGTATGTATCACGCTGGCCACGCTTTTGACCAGCATTGATACCGCGGCGATGGACAAGCGCTTTTACCGGCATCAATATAAAAAGCTGGGCACGGCGGAGACCATCGGCGTTTCCGAGGAGGAACTGATGGAGGCGACGACGGTCTTGTTGGATTATATGTCTGGCAAGAGAGATGATCTGTCGTTGGTGGTGGAAAAAGACGGGATAAGAACCCAGATGTTTACCGACGAGACGGAAGTAAAACATATGGTGGATGTGCAGGCGTTGTATGAATTGATGCTGACGGTGCGCAATTGGCTGGCGTTTTTGGCGGTGGGCTTTGTCATCGCGGCGTTTTGCCTGCGCATACCGCCGGCAGACGGCATGAAAAAACTGCTGATCGGCCTTTTTCTGGGGCTTGCCGTGCCGATTGTATGCGGCGCGCTGGCGGCGGTGGATTTCAACTGGTTTTGGACGCAGTTTCATCATGTGTTTTTCACCAACGACCTATGGCTGTTAAACACAGCCACCAGCGTTTTGATTCAAATGGTGCCGGAGGAATTTTTCTCAGCCATTGTGCTGAAAATATTGATTTGGTTTGCAGTGGTTTTGGCGCTGTGGATAGGGCTGGCAGTGCTTACGATGTGCATTTGCCAAAAAAGGAAAGGGAAAAAAGATGAAGCGATTGTTGGCCATTGAATCGTCTTGCGATGAGACGGCGGCCTGTGTGATGACGATGGACGGCAAGGTGGAAAGCAACATCATAGCTTCCCAGATTGCCACGCATGCGCTTTATGGCGGCGTGGTGCCGGAAATTGCCAGCCGGCAGCATATTCAGGCGCTGCCCACGGTGGTGGAGCAGGCGGTAGAGCAGGCGGGCTGTACGCTGCAGGATATTGATTATTTTGCCTGCACCTATGGGCCCGGGTTGTCCGGAGCGCTGCTGTGCGGCATCAACTATGCCAAAGGGCTGGCGTATGCGCTGGAAAAGCCGATTTTGGGCATAAACCATATAGAGGGCCATTTGATGGCAAACCATGTGAGCCATCCGGATTTGCAGCCGCCGTATGTGTGTTTGATTGTTTCGGGTGGGCATACAACGCTGGTATATGTGGAGGATTTTGGCAAATATCATCTGCTGGGGCAAACGAGGGACGACGCGGCCGGCGAAGCGTTTGACAAGGCGGCGCGGGCGCTGGGGCTGCCGTATCCGGGCGGGCCGATGATTGAAAAGCTGGCCAAAACCGGCGATGCAACGGCCTATAAATTTACAAGGCCTCGCTGTGAAAACCCGTTCGATTTCAGCTTTTCCGGGCTGAAAACCGCGGTGATCAACACCCTGCACCGGGCAGAGCAGACGGGGCAGACAATTCAAAAAGAGGATATGGCGGCCTCTTTTCAGGCCAGCTGTATTGATTTTCTTTTGACAAACGCCATTAAGGCATGTAAACAGAGAAAGGTTCATACCCTGAGTATGGCGGGGG
>ENA-ORSA01000422-ORSA01000422.1-human-gut-metagenome-genome-assembly--contig:-NODE-422-length-46939-cov-9.394250_pt1 | contig 46939 bp, 47 predicted proteins | sample MGYA00242179_ERZ509142 | MGnify/ENA primary metagenome ERZ509142 (study PRJEB26280, sample SAMEA2338659) | human gut metagenome | biome: human gut; feature: human-associated habitat; material: faeces... | reverse complement strand
TGTTTTGGCAAGCTCTACCGAAGCGTTTTTTTCTTTCTCGAACTGTTCCAGGCGCTCGTGAATTTCCCTGTGGAATTCCTCGTCCCTTACCTGTTTTACAATGGCGGCATAGCCGGTTTCGTCAACCTGAAAAACTTCGCCGCATTTGGGGCATTTTATTTCCTGCATCTAATGCTTCTCCTTATTTGTAATTTAATTTTATAATTTTATTTGCCGCTTTCAGGCCGCAGTCATAGCCGTGGTCGTACAGCGCTAAAAGTTTTTCCTTGTCGAGGTCAAGCCGGTCAATCGTCAGCGTCTGCTGCGGGCGTATAATAACGGCCTTGCCTTCCTGTTCAAGTTTTTCAACGGCTTCTATTTGATTATTGTAATTTTGCGGGCGTTCTGCCAAAATCTGCTGCAAAAGCGGGTAATGCTTGTACCACAGCTTAACCAGCGCCGCCGGAACGGTGCTGCTTTTGCGGTAGCCCTTGTTGCGCGTCAGCACAATTACAAACTTATCGTAGCCTGCCCTTTGCCCACGGTCAAACGGAATAGGGTCTGTCAGCGCGCCATCCAAAAGGCGGCGTTTATCGAAATGCACAATGGGCGCCAGAAACGGCAGCGATGCCGAAGCGCGTACCGGCGTAAAATTCCTGCCCATATCCATCTGCGTGTACCATACCGATTCACCAGTACCGCAGTCAGTTGTGCCAACTTCCAGCCTGCCGGGATATTTATAAAACGCATCGTAATCAAATGGAATTAAATGGCGGGGAATATCGTTTAAAATAAAATCGAAACCGAACAGCGAGCGTGTGCGCAGCCAGTTTTTTACGCTGCAGTAACGGTCGTCGCCCACATAATCTTCAATAATCCGCCTGGTGCGGCCCTTTTGCCCAGACATATACGAAAGTATATTGCAGGCTCCCGCCGATACCCCGGCAATATGCGGGAAAACCAGTTCTTTTTCCAGAAAAGCGTCAAAAACACCGGCCGAAAACATGCCGCGCATGCCTCCGCCTTCCAGTATCAGGCTGAGATTGGACAGTAGCATAAGGCACCTCCGTTAAACTTGCTGCTGATTTTTATTATAACATTTTACAGGCGAAGGGCATATAAGTTTGTTTATTTTTTGTGCGGGCAGAGTTATAATAAAAACATAAGCCAAAACAAACCGGCTTACGGAAGGAGTATAAAAACAATGTCTGCTGTACTTGATTATTTAAAAGAAAGCGGCGTATTTTATCTTTCGACAATGGACGGCAATCAGCCGCGTGTACGTCCGTTCGGCGCTGTGTGCGAATTTGAAGGGAAACTATATTTTATTACCGCAAAAACCAAAAACGTTTACAAACAGCTTTTGGAAAATCCGCGCGTGGAAATTTCTGCCATGAAAGGGCAGGACAACTGGATTCGCCTTGACGGTGAGGTAAAAATGGACGACCGCCGCGAAGCGCGCGCTGCCATGCTGGAAGCCGTGCCGGTTTTGAAAAATATGTATAATGCCGATGACGGCGTTATGACCGTTTTTTATCTTGATAACATTAAAGCAACAGAATATTCCTTTACCAGCGAACCCAAAGAATTGGCATAACCGGGAATTTTTAAGGGGCGGCCTTTTTTACAGGGCCGTCTTTTTTTGACGTTTTTTTACAGGAAACAGCAGACAGATTTTGTTATAATATTTTGTTAAGGAGGGAGTGCCGTGGATAAGACAAGAGGCCACGCAGCGGCAATTATAACCATTTTTGTGTGGAGCGTTACGTTTATTTCAACAAAAATATTGCTTACGGGCTTTTTACCGGTGGAAATTCTGTTCTGCCGTTTTGTTATCGGCTATCTGGCTGTGTTTGCCATTTGCCCGCGGCTGCTGCCTTATGGCGGCCTGCGGCAGGAGGCTTATTTTGTTGCAGCCGGGCTTACCGGCATTTGCCTTTATTATTTGCTTGAAAACATTGCCCTTACTTATACGCTGGCTTCCAATGTCGGTGTGCTGCTCTGCACGGCTCCGTTTTTTACGGCGCTGGCAGGTTTTGCGGCTTCGCGCGGTAAGGAACGCCCGCACCGGCGTTTTATTTTTGGTTTTGTTCTTGCCATGGCAGGCATTTACCTCATCAGCACGGCCGAAAGCGGTATGCAGTTTAACCTTACCGGCGATATTTTAGCATTAAGCGCTGCTGCCGTGTGGGCACTTTACGCCGTGCTGACGCGCAAAATAACAACCTTTGGCTACAACACCATTTTAATTACGCGGCATATCTTTTTTTACGGGCTGCTATTTATGCTGCCTGCTTTATATATCTTCGGCTTTACGCCGGATTTAACACGCTTTTACAACCCGGCATATTTGTTTAATATTTTGTTTTTGGGGCTGGGAGCATCTGCCATGTGCTTTGTAACGTGGAACTATGCCGTTAAAGTGCTGGGCGCCGTTAAAACAAGCGCTTATATTTATGCCGTGCCGGTGCTGACTGTTGCTTCGGCGGTAATTGTTTTAAACGAGCCTGCAACGGCAAAAATGCTGGCGGGCGGCGTGCTGATTATACTGGGGCTTTTGCTCTCGCAAAAAGCGTAAAACAAAATTTTTATAATGCGGTATTGCTTACAACGCATAAAAAACCTGCCTTCGGTACGGAAATAATCTGTCCGGAGGCAGGTTTTTTATGTAAGTCTTTTAATATTTATCAAACAGTGAGCTTTGCCCGCATTGCAGGCTGCGTGCGGAGTAATCTGCAAGGGGAATAAAGGTAAGGCGCTTATTTTCGGGGAACAGGTAAAAACCTGTGTACTGGTAGCCGCTGTGCTGCGTAAGCGTAAGGCGCAGCAGGCAGGGCACATTGCCGCTGGTGCATTTAAACTGCATATAGCGGGTGTTTAGCCCCTGAAAGGTTTTGTATTCGCCTGCTTCCGTAAGCACAAGGTTTTGCAGCTGGGGCGGCAGGTTTAAAGCTTCGGTATTTACCTGCCGGTAGCTGTACTGCGGCGGCGCTTCAAATTCGGTTATTTCAATAATTTCTTCGCCTTTTTCCTTCAGGTGGCGTGTTACCGGTGCAGGCGGCGCCATCAGCTGTTTGCCTGCCAGCGCATCTTTAAACACTGCGGCTTTGCCGTCCGGAAGGGAAGCATTAAACATCATTGCCGTTGCGTCATCCGCACCGCGGGTAATCATCGGGCCTTCTGCGGGCAGCCCTGCCAGCAAATCCGCGCCGAAGGCCGTGGGTATTGCCAGGCTGTAAGACGGGGCTGTTTTATTAACATAGTAGGTAAAATCTGCCGGTTTGGTTAAATACCAGTTTTCTTTGGCAGGTTCTATTTTTACAGTACGGCGTACAACGCGCGGTTGTTTAACCTGCTGCTGTTCGGTGTTTTTGCCCTTTTCGGTGTCAGTTTCAGCGGTTTTTACATTTGCCGGTGTTTTTACGGCAGCTTCCTGCTCAGGTGCTGTGCCGTTTGGCGCAGTTGTATTACTGCTTTCGGGTTCCGGGCTGCCTTTTGGCGTTTGGGCGTTCTGCTGCTCCGTGCCGGCTGGGTTTTCCGCTGGCGGGTTATTCAGTTTTGCCGTTGCTTCTGCCAGTAAATCCGGCGTAATTGTGTTTGGCGTCTGCGGCATTGCAGCTTGCGCAGCACCGGCTGCAAACAGGCAGATTGCCAAAGCGGCAATAGTTTTTTTCATGGCTTACTCCTTCAGCGCGCTTTGTATAATACCGCCGCCTACAATAAATTCGCCGTTATAAAATACAACGGCTTGCCCCGGCGTAACGGCGCGCATGGGTTCATCAAAGGTAACTTTTACGTATTCGCCGCAGGGTTCAATGGTTGCCGGTACGTCCTGCTGGCGGTAGCGTGTTTTGGCGGTTACGCGCAGCGGGCCGGTAAGGGCGGCTTCGGTAATAAAATTACAGTTTTTGGCAATCAGCCCGCGGCTGAACAATGCTTCTGCCGGGCCTACCGTAACGTTGCCGGAAGCGGTGTCTTTTTCTATTACATATAAAGGATAATCGTAGGCAATGCCAAGGCCTTTGCGCTGGCCGATTGTGTAGTTTACAAGTCCTTTGTGGCGGCCGAGAACCTGCCCGTTAAGATGCACGAAATTACCGGCAGTATCGGAAGCTTTGCCGATGCGTCCGATTAAACCGGCATAATCGCCGTCAGGCACAAAGCAGATATCCTGGCTGTCCGGCTTTTGGGCGGTAACAAGGCCTGCTTCGGCGGCAAGTTTGCGTATTTTGTCTTTGCTTACGCCGCCAAGGGGCAGCAGCATGTGCGAAAGCTGCTGCTGCGAGAGCGAAAACAGCATGTAGCTCTGGTCCTTGCGGTGGTCCTCGCCGCGTGCCAAAAGCCAGCGGGCCTTTGCGTTATCGTAAACTATGCGGGCATAATGCCCTGTTGCCAGGTAGTCGCAGCCGAGTTCTTTGGCGTAATCCAACAGTGCGCCGAATTTTATGTATTTGTTGCAGTCCACGCAGGGGTTGGGCGTGCTGCCGCAGCGGTATTCGCTGGCAAAGTGCTGTATAACGTGCCTGTTAAAGCAGGCTCTTAAATCAACAACTTTGTGCTCAATGCCAAGCTTCTGCGCTACGGCCTGTGCGTCTTTAATGTCGCGGTCAATATTAAGCGGCGCATCCGGCAGGCCGATATCGCAGCCGTTAAACATACGCGCCGTAACGCCTATAACTTCGTAGCCCTGCTCCAAAAGCAGCATTGCCGCGGCAGAACTGTCTACGCCGCCGCTCATGGCGGCAAGTACTTTTTTCTTCATGTTATTCCTTCGGCGGCAGTGCTGCGCAGATTTCGTTTATTTTGGCTTCGTCAACGCGCATGGCTTCAATGGTTTTTTCAAACAGTTCGTCAAGCGTCCAGCCAAGCATTTCGGCGCCCTGCGCAATTACTTCTCGGTGGCAGCCTGCCGCAAATTTTTTATCTTTAAATTTCTTTTTAATGGATTTTACTTCCATGTCGCTTACGCTTTTGGAAGGGCGCATTAAAGCGGCCGCGCCGATAAGGCCGGTAAGCTCGTCGGCGGCAAACAGAACTTTTTCCATCTGGTGTTCCGGTTTAATGTCGCACACAAGGCCGTAGCCGTGGCTGGCGGTGGCGTGGATGAGTTTTTCGTCTATGCCGCGTTCACGCATAATTTCCTGCGATTTAATGCAGTGCTGTTCCGGGTACATTTCAAAATCAAGGTCGTGCAAAAGCCCGGCCAGTGCCCAAAAATCTGCTTCATCGCCGTAGCCGAGCTCATTGGCGTACCAGCGCATAACACCTTCCACTGTCAGCGCGTGGCGCAGATGAAACGGGTCTTTGTTATATTCTTTTACTAATTCCCAGGCTTCTTCACGTGTTAAATTTGCCATAAAAAATCCCTCCTGATTATCATAAAGCATGGTTAAAGCAATTTTATTTACAGCAGCATTTTTCTTCCTGCCATTTCAGTAAATCCGCAAGCGTAATATTATCTACAACATTGTTGATGGCTTCGCCTATGCGCCGCCATACTTCTGTTGTAACGCAGTCATCAAGGCGCGGGCAGAGAGCCGGATGCACGGAAGCCGCGCAGGCTACCGGGGCAAGGTCGCCTTCAAGCACGCGCAGTATTTCCCCAACGGTGCATTCTGACGGCGCTTTGGTAAGTTTATAGCCGCCCTGTGCGCCGCGGGCGCTTTGTACAAGCCCGGCTTTGCTCAAACGGCCGATAATCTGTTCCAGATATTTATCGGATATATCCTGCCGCAGGGAAATTTCTTTAACCGGCGTATATTCATGCTGGCTGTTGGCTGCTAAATCAAGCATCAAGCGCAGCGCGTAACGTCCTTTGGTAGATATTTTCATGCTGAACTCCTTTCATATAAAGTATTTTACTACTAATCAAGTAGGGATTCAACAAAAATTTAAATGGCGGCATTTTGCCGGAACAAAATTAAAAATTTTAACGGTTTTTTTATATTGTTATGTGTGTTAAAATAAAAGCATAAATTTTATTTTTAAAATTCTACTCCGGAGGAATTGTAATTATGGAAAACAAAGAAAAGATGGATATTGAGAAGGAATTTCAACACTATCTTGAAATTTTCAAGCATGATAAAGAACTTGGCAAAGCCATGAGCCTTGTGTCTTTTCCGGCACTGTTCAATGATAAGTTTTTGCAGGAAAACAGCAAGTTTACTTCCATGAACGATTTAATAATCCGCAGCGGTTTCGGCATTATGAACCTGCTGGAGGTGGAAAATGTAAACCAGGAAAAATGGAACGCTTATATTGCTAAAAACAGCAACTGCACCACCTGGTTTGAATTTGGCAAGCTTGCCATGATTGAATGGATGAAAGCCAAACTGGAGGAAGTTAAGAACGCTGCAAATTAAAAAAATAATGTTTTAAAAAGGAAGTGAGGCCGCGTGGATATTGTACTGCATGCGTTTGAAGGCGTTTTTACCGTCAGCCTGATGGTATTGGCCGGGTATTACCTTGGCAGCCACCACTGGTTTTCGGAAGAAAGCCTGAACCTGATTTCCAAACTGATAACAAAAATCTGCCTGCCGCTGTATATGATTGTAAATTTAACGGAAACGCTTACGCACGATACGGTTATACAAATGAGCAGCGGCCTTCCGGTAGCGGTTTCGTCGATGATAATCTGTTTTATCATCGGGCAGCTTGCCGTGCGCTTTGCCAAAATACCCAAAGGGCGGCGTGGCGTTCTGGCGGCGGTGTTTTTTGTAACCAATACCATTTTAATTGGCCTGCCGCTTTCCACCGAACTGTTTGGTACAAAGTGCATACCGTTTGTACTGGTTTATTATATGGCGAACACGGTGGTGTTCTGGGTTGTGGCGGCCCACATTATTGCTGTTGACGGAACGGAAAACGTGCCGCCGCTCTTTAGCGTGCAGACACTGAAGCACATTGTTAACCCACCGCTGGCAGGTTTTGCTATTGGCTTTACCTTGGTAATGCTTGAACTGCACCTGCCGCATCCGCTGCTTGTTTCGTTTAAATACATGGGCAATATGACAACGCCGCTGGCCATGCTTTTTATAGGCGCCGTTGTAAGTAATGCGGACTGGAGCAAAATCCATTTTGACCGGCAGATTTTACTTGCCCTGTTCGGGCGTTTTGTAGTTTGCCCGCTGGGAATTATTTTAATGGCGCCGGTAATTGGCATACCGCCGCTTATGACGCAGGTGTTTACCATTCAGGCTGCCATGCCTGCACCTTCCGTACTGCCTGTGCTTGCCAAAAATTATGGGGCCGATTACGAATATGCTGCTACCCTTACGGTTGTTACAACGGTTTTGGCTGTTGTTGTAATGCCGTTTTATATGTGGGTTGTTTCTTAATTTGTTTGTAGCATAAACTAAAAATACGAACAAATTTTCATAAATGCGCTTGACAAAATGTGTTGTTCGTTTTATTATAACTATAACGAACAAACGTTTCGAAAGGCAGTTGATTGTTTATGAAAAAGCTGACGGCAATAGTAATGGCAGTCTTTTTATTATACAGCGGTTACGTGTTCGGCACGGTATCCGCAGCAGATGAAATTTACACCACGCGCACGGTAACCGTGTACAGCGGCGATACCATGTGGGATATTGCTTCCCGCTGGGCGGAAGATGACGAAGATGTGCGCGCCGTTATTTACCGCATCTGCGAGGCAAACGGTTTGCAGAATACCGATTTGCAGCCGGGGCAGAAGATTATGGTGCCGGTGCGTGTGCATGCCGGTGAGGGCGTAATGCTGGCGGAAGCAACGAACGGAAATTTATAAAATACGAACAAAATAAAAGCAGGCCTGATGATTTTAAAATCATTAGTCCTGCTTATTTTTATGCCGTAAATAAAGCGTTTTATTTGTTTTCCGGCTTCCATTTGCCGCTGAGCACCTTAAGGTAGTTAACTTTGTCGGTAGCGCCTTCCGTACTTATTAAAAGTACGCGCGAGTTTTCGTCAAGCCCAAGTTCATTGCGAAGCTGTGTAAGGTCAGGGCCCTGCATCAGCGCTGCCAGAACTCCGGCGGTTACCGCGCCCGATTCGCCCGAAACAATGCGCGCATCGCTGCTTTGCGGCATACCCAAAAGCCGCATACCGCTTGCTGCATAGTCATCGCTGCAGGCAATAAAGGCGTTTGCAAAATTATTGATTATATTCCAGCTTACAGTGCAGGGCTCGCCGCAGCAAAGCCCGGCCATCATGCTGTTCATTCTGCCGGTTACTTTGTGCAGAGTACCGTCGTTTGCCGCTGCCGTTTTATACAGGCAGGCGGCTTTGTCCGGCTCGCAGATAACGGTAACAGGCAGGTTGTTCTGCCAAAGCGCTGCAAAATAGCCGAGCACCGCGCCTGCCATGCTGCCTACACCGGCCTGCAAAAACAAGTGCGTCGGCGTTATGCCGTTTAGCTGGGAGGCAATTTCCTGCGCCATGGTGGTATAGCCCTGCATAATCCAGGTGGGTATTTCTTCATAGCCGCTCCACGCGGTATCCTGCACCAGCACCCAGCCGTGCTTGCGGCTCATGGCATAGGCAAGGCGCACGGCGCCATCGTAGTTAAATTTTGTAATTTCCGCTTCTGCGCCCAGCGCGCGGATGTTGTTAAGCCGTTCCTGGCTTGAACCTTCGGGCAGGTAAACAACTGCTTTATGCCCCAGAAGTTTGGCAGCCCAGGCTACGCCGCGCCCGTGATTGCCGTCCGTTGCCGTTACAAAGGTTACTGTGCCGAGTTTGGCTCTGGCTTCTTCGCTGCACAAAACGTTAAAACTGTTTCCGTCAACGGGTATATTTAATTTGCCGCATAAGTATCTGGCAATGGCGTAACTGCCGCCCAGCGCTTTAAAGGCGTTCAGCCCAAAGCGTGCCGATTCGTCCTTAACAAAAATCTGCCCAACGCCGAGCTGTTTTGCCAGATTATGCAGGCTTACAAGCGGAGTTTGCGCATAACCTGCAATGCCGCTGTGAAATTCAAGTACGGCCTGCATAGCTTCCGGCTGCACAAATTTGAGGCTGCCGGTATTTTTATTTCCTTTATGAAGTACATATTGCAGATTGGCCATAAAACTGTTCTCCTGTACTAAAACGGCACAGCCTAAAGCTGTGCCGCAGTTAATTATTCAGTTTATGAACTTTTTAAAACAGTTCTTTTAAAATCATGGTCTGTTCGCGGTCGGGGCCTACGGAAACAATGCCTACTTCAACGCCTGCAACTTCGCTCATGCGTTTTAAGTATTTTTTGCAGTTTTCCGGCAGGTCTTCGTATTTGCGTACGCCGCTGATATCGGTCATCCAGCCTTCAAATTCTTCGTAAACAGGTTCAACCTGTGCCAAAACTTTCAGGCTTGCCGGGATTTGTTTGATTTCTTCGCCGTTATATTTGTAGCCTACGCACATTTTAATTACGGGCATTTCGTCAAGAATGTCAAGGCGGGTTACTGCCAGGCAGTCAAGGCTGTTTACGCGTGCGCTGTATTTCAGCATAAAGGCATCAAGCCAGCCGCAGCGGCGCGGGCGTCCGGTAACGGTGCCGTATTCGTGGCCGCGTTCACGCAGGGCGTTGCCGTCAGCGTCAAACAGTTCGCATACAAACGGGCCTTCGCCAACACGGGTAGTGTATGCCTTAACAACGCCAACCACATGGTTGATGCACAGCGGGCCTACGCCGCTGCCGGTTGCCGCATTGGCAGCAGTCGGGTTGGAACTTGTTACATACGGATAGGTGCCGTGGTCAATATCAAGGAAGGTAGCCTGTGCGCCTTCGAACAATACGTTTTTGCCTGCCTCAAAAACTTCGCCAAGCACAACGCCGGTGTCGCAAACATGCGGGCGGAGTTCTTCGGCATAAGCCAGGTATTCTTTCAGCACGCTGTCATAGTCAAACGGTTCGCCGCCGTAAATTTTGGTAATAATTTCATTTTTGGCAGCCAGGTTTACACGCAGCTTGTCAGCAAAAGTATCGGGTTCCATCAAATCGCAGATGCGGATGCCGGTACGGGCAACTTTATCCATGTAGCAGGGGCCGATGCCGCCTTTGGTAGTGCCGATTTTGTGTTCGCCGAGTGCAGCTTCCTGCAGTTCGTCCAATTTTGCATGGTAAGGCATAACAACGTGGGCGCGGTCGGAAATCAAAAGATTGCTGCAGTCAATGCCCTGGGCTTTCATGCCTGCAATTTCCTGAAGTACAACTGCGGGGTTAATAACTACGCCGTTGCCGAGGATATTGATTTTATCTTTGTACAGTACGCCGGAGGGCAAAAGACGCAGTTTATAGGCAACATCGTCTACAACGACGGTGTGCCCTGCGTTGGAGCCGCCGGAATAACGTACAACAGCGTTGGCTTTCTGAGCCAGGTAATCAACAATCTTGCCTTTGCCTTCATCGCCCCACTGGGCGCCGATAACTACAACAGATGACATAACTATCTCTCCTTATATAATCATAATCCGAAGCGCGCCATAATGAGGTCTACATTGCGCAGCATCGGCATGGGGTCAAAGCAATGCTCAATTTCTTCGTCGGTGAGGTATTTTTTAATATCCTCATCGTGTTCAACATTGGTTTTAAAGTCTGCACCTTCCAGCCAGCGCGCCATAGCGTTGCGCTGTACCCATTTGTAAGCATCCTCGCGCAGTACGCCTTTGCTTACAAGGGCAATTAAAAGGTTCTGGCTGTAAATAAGGCCGCCGGTTTTGTTCATGTTGGCAATCATGGCATCCGGGTAAACAAGCAGTTTATCAACAATGTTGATGAATTTGCGCAGCATATGGTCCAGTGCAATGGTTGCATCCGGCAGAATAACCCTTTCTACGGAAGAATGGGAAATATCGCGTTCATGCCACAGCGTAACGTCTTCAAGGGCAGCAACGGCATAACCGCGCAGCAGCCTTGCCATACCTGAGATTTTTTCGCAGGTAATGGGGTTGCGTTTGTGCGGCATGGCCGAAGAACCTTTCTGGCCGGGCGCAAAATATTCTTCAGCTTCGCGGATATCGGTGCGCTGGAGGTTGCGGATTTCGGTTGCCATTTTTTCCAGCGAAGAACCGATAATGGCGATGGTGGTTAAATAATCGGCGTGGCGGTCGCGCTGGATAACCTGGGTTGCCAGGCGTGCAGCCTTAATGCCGAGTTTTTCGCATACATATTCTTCAACAAACGGGTCGATGTTGGAATAAGTGCCGACAGCGCCGGAAAGCTTGCCGACGGAAATAAATTCGCGGGCCTGTTTCAGGCGTTCCATATTGCGTTCGGTTTCATCCATCCACAGCGCAAATTTCAGGCCGAAGGTCATCGGTTCAGCGTGAATGCCGTGCGTGCGGCCAATCATAACGGTGTGTTTGTGTTCGGCAGCGCGGCGTTTTAAAACTTCGTGCAGCTTTTCGAGGTGTTTCATCAAAAGGTCTGCGGACTGCTGCATCATAACGCCCATAGCGGTGTCTTTAACGTCGCTTGAGGTTAAGCCTTTATGGATGTACTTGGAAGCATCGCCCACATATTCTGCAACATTTGTTAAAAAGGCGATAATATCGTGGTTGGTAACAGCCTCAATTTCTTTAATGCGTTCAATGCGGAAATCTGCTTTGGTCTGAATGTCATGCAAAGCGTCATCAGGCACAATGCCCAGTTTGTTCATGGCTTCGCAGGCAAGAATTTCCACGCGCAGCATGGTGCGGAATTCGTTTTCAAGAGTCCAGATATTGCCCATTTCCGGATTGGTATAGCGTTCAATCATATTTTTGCCCCCCAAAGTGTTTTTTACAATAAGAAACAGGAAGCAGCCTCTTTTGTGCCCTTCCTTAACGACAAAACTTATTATCCTTTCTTATCATACCATTTATAGCATTTTACCGCAAGGCTATCCGGCTTTTTTATAAAAATATTCCTGCGGAAGATGCAAAACGGCAGCGTCAAAAATTTATGGCTGTGCCGTTTATATCAGTAAAAAGCATGCAGCGCATACAGTGCTGCCAAAAATATTAAATTGTCAACCGTAAAAATTGCCAGGTACTGCCGCCTTAAATGCGGATACTTTGCAGCAACCTGCTTGTAGGAGATAAGGCTTGCCATGGAAGCGATAAGCGTGCCGAGGCCGCCGAGGTTGGTGCCTACAATAAGCGCGGCGTAGTTACTGCTGTAACCTGAAAGCAGCATTGCCGCAGGTACATTGCTGATAACCTGGCTGACGGCGACGCTTATTAAAACTTCGTTGCCGGCCAGAATCTGATTGATAAAACTGTGCAGGCTTCCGATATGGTTCATATTGCCGACAAAAATAAAAAAGAAAAGGAAGGTCAGCAGCAGGGAGTAGTCAATCTGCCGGAACAGGCTTTTATTTTTGTATAAAAGTGCAGCGGCAACAATGGCCAGCAGTACCAGGTGCGGCACAAAATGGGCCACGGTTAGCACGCACAAGGCAAATAAAACAAGGTAAAAGCAGACTGTGCGCTTATCTTTAAGCCGTTCGGTTTTTATATCCAGCTGCAGGTGTTCTTCCGGGTAAAATACAAGCACAACTGCCGTCAGCATAAAAGCTGCAAGGCCGGTATACAGCCACATCAGTTCCAAAAATTCCGGCACGCCCATGCCCGAAAGCGAAAACAGGTACAAATTCTGCGGATTGCCGATAGGCGTAAACATGCTGCCGAGGTTGGCCGCTATTGTCATCAGCGTAACGGTGCCGCAAAGTTTGTCCGTTAAATTAATCATTTCCAAAATCATAATGCCGAAAGGCACGAAAGTAATCAGCGAAACGTCATTGGTGATGAACATGCTGCTGATAAAGCATAAAAATATCAGTGTAAAAACAATGCCGCGCCTTGTTTTTACCTTAATTAATATGCGGCTGCCGATAAACTGCAAAAAGTTCTGCTCACGCAGGCCTTCAATAATCAGCATCAGGCAGAACAGCATGATGAGCGTATTAAAATCAATATAGCGCAGATATTTAAGGCTGGGCGGTTCAATGAGGCACGAAAGCAGCGCCAGCAGCAGCGAAACGCTTAAAACAACATCATTGCGCAGATAGTTTTTTATTTTTGCAAGCACTTTTTAAACGCCTTTCCGTAAAAGCAAAATAAATTCCTAAACATTGTACCATATTTGCAGAAAGATACAAAAGATTTTAATAAAATTTTAACGGTTTATTTTTGTTTGCTGTGCTTTATTTATTTACGTTTGTTGACATAATTCTTTAACAGAGTTACACTAATATCAATATATTAAAAGAAAACAGCAATATTTAAAACGCTGTTACAAAATTTATTTTGTTTTGAAAGGGAAAGATATTATGAAGGAAAGTGTACAGGCAAAATTAATGCTCAGTGCGGCTATGGTTATTTTCGGCACGCTGGGCGTTTTTACGCGCAATATCGGTGTGACAAGCGGTGAACTGGCGCTGTACCGCGCGGTGCTGGCTTCTGTCCTTATCGGGTTTTACCTGGTATTTATTAAAAAAGGCGGGCTTAATTTAAAAAACGCCGGGCGAGAGCTGCCGCTTTTACTTGCTTCCGGCATTGCCATGGGCATTAACTGGATTTTGCTGTTTCAGGCGTACCGCTATACAACAATTTCGGCGGCTACTTTAAGCTATTACTTTGCGCCTGTTATCGTTACGGTGGCTTCGCCGCTTTTGTTTCACGAGCGGCTGACGGCGAAACAGATTATCTGCTTTGTAATGTCCACGCTGGGGCTGGTGCTTATTATAGGCACCGGCGGCGGTGAAGAAACTGCCGGTATTACAGGTATTTTGTTTGGGCTGGGGGCGGCGTTTTTTTATGCCGCTGTTATTTTGCTTAATAAATTTATTAAAAACGTGGCAGGCATACAGCGTACCATTTTGCAGATGCTGGCTGCCGTTGTTACTTTGCTGCCGTATGTGGCGGTAAGCAGCGGATTTAATTTGAACCTGCTGGACGGTACCGGTTGGGCGTGCCTGCTGACGGTGGGTCTGTTCCATACAGGCATTACTTACTGCCTGTATTTTTCCGCACTGAAAGATTTAACGGGGCAGGAAGCCGCTATTTTAAGCTATATAGACCCCCTGGTTGCCGTAATAATTTCCGTACTTTTGCTGGGCGAGCCCATGACGCTGATGCAGCTTATCGGCGGCGCGCTGATACTGGGCTTTACTTTGTGGAATGAGAAAGCGTAGCAGTATCATAATTTAAAAAATTAAAAGCATAGAGATATACTTCTGCGGCCCGGCAAAAATGATGTGGCTTCTTCGATTCCGCCCAGGCTGCGCAGCCGGGCTCTCAAAAAATAGCGTGCTGAATTTAACCGCCACATTTTTTGGCTCGTGCCTTGAAGCACATCTCTATGCTTTTGCTGAATTTATAATGTAAAACCCGTCGCGTAATAACGGCGGGTTGCTTTTATTATTGGGTTAATAGCCACTTAATGCCGGCGGCGCTGCGGCTAATAATATTGCGGTAATGACCGCCGGGATTAAGTTCATAACAAGTGTTAATGCCAAGGCTGCTGTAATGCGCTGCCAGCTTTTCCGTACACTGCTGCACGGTTTTAAGGTACTGATTGCGTGCGCGTGCTTCTTTATCGCCAAGCGAAAAATACAAATGCTGCGGAGTTTTACAAAGCACGCTTTGCATGGCAAAATCCTTAAAGCCGGGGTACCACAGTGAACCGCTCATACTTGCCGCGCGGCTGAACAAATCTGTTTTGTAGAGTGCGTATACGGTGAACAAACCGGCAAGCGAATATCCTGCAAGCCCGCGCCACAAAATTCCGTTCAAGCCTGCTTCGGCCTGCGGTAAAACCTGCTGCGTTAAAAATTGCAGGTAGGCGTCCGCGCCTCCGGTAAACATCTCGCTGTACTTAAATAAATTGCCTGCCGCCCATGGCGAAAGCTCCGCTTCCCAGTTCAAGCCGCTGACAGTTACCAGAGTAAAATCCGGGCAGCCCTGCTTTTGCAGCTCATCATAAACCTCGCCGCCATCATCATTGTAGGTAGTTAAATAAATTACCGGTTTGTTTTCTGCCAACGCGGGATAGAGCGTTATTTTTTTGTTGTCGGTGTTAAAGGTTTGTTTCTCCATTTTCAGCACTTTCTGTTTTTATTAAACTACACACATCAATAAATTGATACCAGCACCGCGCTGTTCAGTTCTGCCATTTGCCTGTAAAATCTTTTCAGATTTTCGTAACAAATACGCAAATCGTCTTCAATTTCTTCTTTTTCTTCTTCGTAACTCCAAATATCGGGATAAATGTTATTGGCAGCAAATTCCTGCATATTAAAGTTTGCAATGTATTTTTCAAAATCAAGGTTTTCCAGCGCTGCGGCTATTTCTTTCACTCTGTATGCGTTTATTCCGGCCACATATTCTTCAGCGTCCTCACCGGATAAAGTAAATTCGCCCACTATTGCTTCACTGATTAAATTATTTTTAAGAAGTTCAGCAGATTTACCAGTTAAAAGAAAATGCAGTGCGTCCCACATTTTATCAATGTCACACAAAATTACATCTTCATTTTCCTGTAAATCCTCAATATTTTCAAATAAATCCGTGCTATTTTTTAATTCTTGTAATTTTTCATCAGCTATTTGCTGATAATTTGCAATCATGCCCATTTATATTTCCCCTTTCCACATATACGTATGTAAGAAAGCACTTAACTAAATACGGTCATTCAACGCCAAACATCGGCTTGCCGTCTTTTCTTGCTATCATACCAAGGGTAATGTCATCATAAACTTCCTGCGTGTACACATAGGTCCCGTTTTTTATGTTCGCCACATAATCAGCAATAAAATCCTTAAAGGATGGCGCAACAAGTTCACGCTCCGGCGAGTTATACCAAAAAGTAATAACCTGCCCTGCATTGCCGCCTTCTGCCTGTGCAAAATCAAGGCACAGGCAATGTCCGTCAGCCGTTGCGGCAAAAGGCACCCACAATGCGCAGCCCCATACATTTTTTATGCCCGGTTCTGCTTCCGCAGGAATTTGCAGAAAATCCTCTTCGTTAAATTTAAAGGCATCCCAAAAATAAAGTATCTGCTTTAAGCTGCACAGAAAGAACGTATCAAAAAGTGCATCAGCATATTCATTCTGACCGTTAAACGCTCGGTAAAAGTTTTTAAAATCCTCCGGCAGCGTAATATTCATTTTTCTTCTGCAGCTTTCAATTCTGTTTCCGTTGCTCCGGCAAATAAATCCAGCTGAAAACCCTGTATATTTTTAATGGTTTCTGCAAAATCTTCAATAAAGTTCATTTTGCAACACTCCAAACAGCCTGATTAAAAATCTTTCAGAAGATTTCCCCGCTTTTAAAGCAGGAAAGATTTAGCTGACTGCCAACAAATGAAACAATATCTTCATGACATTCGCTGATAAGCCAGTTAAATTTTTTAGAAACTATATAAAAATCTCCTAAACCATTCACTTCATTAATAATACAAATTAATTCCGGCAGGCACATTTCATAAAGCCAATATTTGGGTTTGAAATTCAGGCTGTCTTCAAACAGGGCGTATACAAATTTTTCGTGAGCCGGTATTATTGCTGGCAAATTTTCAATCCACATGCTGTTGCCGGCAATATTTTTTGTCTGGCAGGGCAATGCCGGGTTAAAACCGTTGCCCATATTTGACCAGTGTATATTGCCGCCATGCAGTACAAAACGCTGCTCAATCTTCTTAATTATTAAATTATAACTGCCTTTCGAACATTCAAAACAGTTTGCACGGTTTATTTTCTTTTCTTTAATAACCCGCTCTATTTCGCTGCGAATATACATAAAGCATATCTCCGTTTAACAATTACCACTTTACTGTTTCGTTATCAATCATCGGCCGGCATTACCGAAAGTTCTTCAATAATCTGCCGTAAAATTTTAACCGTTTCTTCAAGCGGCAGGGCAAGTTTTTCGTCGAGCACCATCTGCGGCAGCAGCGGCACATGTGCAAAGCCGGTTTTTACTGGCGTGCCGTTAAAGTGGTGCAGTGCGGTGTAAAAAATGTCGTTGCAGACATAACCGCCGGTGCAGTAGCCAAGGTGAACCGGGCAGCCCTGCTTTTGCAGGCGTTTTACAAGGGCGTGCGTTGGTATGGTGGCAAAATACGCTGCCGGTGCGCCCGGCACAACGGGTTCGCCCCAGGGCGCTGCGCCTTTGTTATCCTCTAAAAGCGCGTCGCGCAGGTTTACGGCAACTGCGTCAAGGTGCAGGCGCGTGCTGCCGCTGTCCATGCCCGTCATTAAAATAACGTCCGGTTTAATTCGCTCCGCTTCTTCAAGCAGCAGCCGCCCGGCCGTGCCGTAAATATTAGGCAGCAGCATTTTATGCACGCTGAAGCTGCCGATTACTTCCGGCAGGGCCTTAACTGCTTCCCACGAGGGGTTAATGTTATAATGTGCAAAAGGGTCAAAACCTGTCAGTAAAAGTTTTTTCATCATATTCCGGCAGGCTTTATTTGGCCATTTGGTAAATCTTTTCCATGTCGTCAATGTTCAGTGCTTTAAAGCCGCCGATGGTGCGCGTGTTATTAAAGCTGCATTTATAGGCCAGCTCTTTAATCTGCTCGTCGGTAAGGTGAATATCCATATCGCTGATTTTCGTCGGCATGCCAATGCTCTTAAAGAATGCTTCCATGGCTTCAATGCCTTCAAGGGCAATTTTTTCTTCCGCACAGGCGGTATAGGGAATGCCGAAAACATTAACGGCAAGCTGCGCAAAGCGTGCGGGATTAACCGGCATTACATAACGCGCCCAGCTGCCCCAAACTGCTGCAAGGCCTGCGCCGTGGGCGATATCAAACATGCCGCCGAGTTCGTGCTCCAGCTGATGGCAGGCCCAGTCGCCCAAAGTGCGGTCGCCTGTGATATCGTTGTGTGAAAGAGTGCCGCTCCACATAATTTCGGCGCGTGCGTCATAGTCATCCGGCTTTTTAAGGGCGGCTTTTACGTTGCGCATTACGTTTTTAATCAGCGTTTCGGCAATGCCGTCCGTTAAATTAAACTGTTTAACATCCGGTTTGGTAAAAAAGCGTTCCAGGCTGTGTACAATAATATCCGTACAGCCGCTTGCCGTCTGGTAAGCGGGCAGGGTATAGGTAAGCTCCGGGTTCATAACGGCAAATTTGCAGTAAGCGTAAGGCGAATAAGCGCCGCGTTTCAACCAGCCGTTTTCGTTGGTGATAATGCTGGCGTTGCTCATTTCGCTGCCTGCGGCGGCAATGGTCAGCACTGCGCCGATAGGCATGCAGGCCTGCGGTGCTTTGCCGGTGTAGTAGTCCCATACGTCGCCTTCGTTGGTAAGGCCGTAGCCGATGGCTTTGGCGCTGTCGATAACGCTGCCGCCGCCTACTGCCAGTATAAAATCTATTTTTTCTTTGCGGCCGAGTTCAATGCCTTCATAAACTTTGCTGAGGCGCGGGTTCGGCACAACGCCGCCCAGTTCTGTATAGCTGATGCCTTCTGCCTGAAGCGAAGCGCAGATTCTGTCAATCAGGCCGGACTTTTTGGCGCTGTGCCCGCCGTAGTGAATAAGTACCTTTGTTGCTCCGGCTTCTTTGCACAGTGCGCCGGTGCGTGCTTCGGTGCCGCGCCCGAAAATTACTTTGGTCGGTGCTAAATATTGAAAGAATTCCATATGGTTCAGCTCCTTTATAAAACTTATATATTAATGGTACGCCAAAAGAAGGCTGATGTAAATATGAAGAAAAAAGTTTTACATCGGGCAGGCGTTTATAAAAAAACGGCGAAGATAATTATATTGTAAAATTTTTAACAGGAGGTTTTACTATGCAGGGTAAAAAATATATAGCGGCTGCTCTGGTATGCGGATTCATACTTGGCAGCAGCACTGCTCCGGCACAGGCCGGAATTTTGGGTACTGTTTTAAAAGGCGGCGCCATCGGCGTGCTTGTAAGCCAGTTTGATGACCAGCTTAACAGCGCCATTAACACTTTAACCGGTAAATATGCCGTAAGTAGTGATTACGCAACCAAGGTTGTGCCTGTAATTACCGTTGGCGACGGCAGCTACGCAGGTGCGGCGCAGGTGAGCGGCCCGCATGCGCAGGTAGAAAAATGCAAGGCTGCGCTTTTGATAGAAGCATCGTTTTTTGGCAGTTTCCGCGCCAAAGCGCTGATACCGATTGACAAAGTTGATATTACCGATGTTAACCGTGTGCAGGGCGTAGGCGTATCGGCACAGATTGATGTAAAACTTTAATGGCGGTAACAGTTGTGACGGCAGAAGAATTTATTGAAAAACTACAACAATACAGCAGCCCGCAGGTTTTTAACCCGTGGGCAGATTATGACAGTGAGTGTGATATTGGCCCGCAGGCGCCTGTAATACGTGCGGCGAACTTTCTGCGCTATTTAAAGCTGCGCAAAAATGCCCATTTTCTGTTCATTGCCGAAGGGCTCGGCTACCAGGGCGGGCATTTCAGCGGCATGGCCATGACCAGTGAACGTATTTTGCTCGGCAATCATCCGGATGTTGAACCGCAGGCAGTTCTTGGTGAGTGGGATTACAGGCGCACCAGCAATCCGGACAGCCTGCGCCTGAACCGCACGCAAAAATTGTATGGCTTTAACGAACCCACGGCGACGGTTATGTGGAATGCCATTGCACGCCACGGGTTATCTCCTTATGATACGGTTTTGTGGAACATTTTTCCGTTCCATCCGTATAAAGACGGCAATATTTTAAGCAACCGTACGCCGACGGGTGAGGAGCTGGATGTTGGCATTAAGTACGCGCGGCTTTTAATGCAGCTTATTCCCGGTATGAAGGTTGTGGCAATCGGGCGCAAATCGCAGCAGACGCTCGGCAAATACGGCGTTGCCTGCGAGTGTGTGCCGCATCCTTCCATGGGCGGCGCCAACGCTTTTAAAAAAGCTGTGGCAGAGCTTTTTGCCGCACAGGGCGGTGAAAAATAATGGCTAAAACAGATTTTACACGTGACCAGACTATCAATATAGCTGTAAAAATGGGCAAAATTCTGCTGAAAAGCGGCGCGGAAACCTACCGTGTGGAGGATACCATTTCGCGCTGCTGCCTGGCGCACGGCTATGAGGTTGACCCTTTTGTGACGCCTACCGTTATAATTTTGGGCAACGAAGATACCGACAGCTTTATCCGCGTAAGCAGAATTGGCTACCGCAGCACCAATTTAAGCCTTATCAGCGAAATGAACAGCATGTCCTACAATTTTGCCAAATGGGATATGGGCTACGAAGATACCTGCAAATGGCTGGACAAAAAATGGCGGCAGCCCGCGCCTTACGGTAAATGGATGGTCTGCCTTGCCTCCGGCATTGGTTCGGCAGCCTTTGCGGCGATGCTGGGCGGCAACAGCCATGACTTTATTGCGGCCTTTATTACAGGCGGCGCTGCCATGGTTGCCTTAAAGCAGATTGCAGGCTACCACCCCAGCGCTTTTTGGGAAAACGCCGTGGCCGGTGTTGTTATTGCAACCGTTGCGCTTATCTGCTGCGCCATGAGCGTGCAGTGCACAATGGAAAAAATTATTGTTGGTGCGCTGATGCCCTTTGTGCCCGGCGTGGCATTCTGCAACGGCCTGCGCGATTATATGGCAGGTAATTTAATGAGCGGCAATTCGCGCATCGCGGAAGCGCTGCTGTTTGCTTCGTCCATTGCTATCGGCATTGCGTTTGTGCTGCGTGCCTGGTTTATCTGGGGGTGGGATTTATGGAAATTATAACCGCCTTTGGGTTTGCCTGCATTGCCACTATGGCGTTTGCGGTGCTGTTTCAGGCGCCGAAAAAGATTGTGCTTATCGATGGCGTTATCGGTGCTATCGGCTGGGTGGTTTTTATATATCTGCGGCATGAGCTTGGCTATACGTCGTTTGTTTCCAACTTTTGCGCCACTATTTCGCTGGCATTGGCAAGCGAGCTCAGTTCCCGCATTTTCAAGCAGCCGGTAACGGTGTTTGTTATACCGGGCATAGTGCCTCTGGTGCCGGGGTTGGGCATTTATCAGGGCATGTTTGCCATTATTAATAATGAATATAACAACGGAACTTCCATTTTGCTTACGGCAATGACGGACTCCGTTGCCATTGCCATCGGCGTAATGCTGGTTTCAAGTTTGTTTCGCGTGCTGAAGGTGCGCCGCTTTATGCTGCAGTACCGGCGTTCCAAACGGCAGATGGAGCTAAAAGTTAAAGGCAGAAAATAAATAAACAGCACACTAAAAAGCATTGTAAAGCTGCTTTGGTGTGCTGTTATTGTTATAAGTTAAAAAATATCGGGATATTCCGTGGGCAGGTGGGCAATATGGTAAACGTAAATAATGTGCTCCACCTTTTTACAGATACAGATATAGTTCTGGCTTTTTAAAATTTTAAAATTCCTGCTTTTCAGCGGCTCGTATTTAATGCTGTCGGCCGCCGGATAAAAGAGCTTCAGTTCTTTTAAATCGCGCAGTATTTTGCCGGTTATTCTGTCTGCTTCGTCCGGCGTAATGTTGCGCCGCCAGTAAGCGCCGATATTTTTCAGGTCGTCAACCGCGCGCGGCAAAAGCCTTATTGACGCTTCAACCATGGCTTTTCTGCTTCAGGCTTGCTTCAAATTCTTCCAGAGCGCAAGCGGCTGCTCCGTTTAATCTTTTGTTTTCGCTTTCCAAAACTACATTGCTGAGTTTTAATACTAAGTCGCGCAGTTCAAACGCCCGGGCGCACATCACCACTAAATCTTTTTCCCCGTTTTTGGTAATGTAAATTGCATCGCCTGTTCTGCGTGCCAGTTCGGCAATTTGGCTGTAATCGGTACGCAGGCGTGTAGACGGCTTAATATAAACCATCATATTCCTCCTATCATCAAATTTTACCGCCTTTAAAAGTGACGGCAAGACAAAATTTTACCATAATCTTTAAACTTTGTAAAGATAGGGCATAAAATTTTTGAACAGGCGGCAGCAGGGAGGCCGGCCGGGTTTTAGAATATTGCCAAGCCGGAAAGGCTGTGATATAATTATTAATACAATTTACATATGCGGGTGTAGTTCAGTGGTAGAACAATAGCTTCCCAAGCTATGTGTCGCGAGTTCGAGTCTCGTCACCCGCTCCAGAAAATATGCGCACCTGCATTATTTGCAGGTGCTTTTTTATTGCATTTTTTTAGGCTAAGGCTGATTTTAAGGCTAATATAATAGTAAAGAAAAAGCGGACAGAAAGTTTTGGCATATTGAAAAGGCGTTTTATTTTGCCGTATTTTGCTTAAGGCTCTTTGCCGTGCCACAATATTTGGTGGAATGAAAAAAGATTAAAAAACTGTAAAATTTAGGGATTTTTCCGCTTAAAATTGCCGCTATCAGCGATTATTAAAGTTTTGGACGCAACTCCTTTAAAATTTTGTAATTTCTTTCATTTTCCTATTGTACTTTCTGAAAATTGTGGTACAATCATATACGTTAATTAATGCTCAGGCAAGGGGAGAGTGGATATGAAAAAAGAAAAATATTTCAGGCTTAACAAAGAAGAAACCGAGGCGCTGGCCCAGGAATATGGTACTCCGCTTCTGGTGCTTTCGCTGGAGCAGATTGAAAAAAATTACCGCCTTTTGCGCACTCATCTGCCGCGAGTTAAAGTTTTTTATGCCATTAAAGCCAATCCGCACAGGCGTATTTTGGAACTGATGCGTGACCTCGGCTCTAACTTTGACGTTGCTTCCGACGGGGAAATTATGGAATTAAGTTCCCTTGGCGTTGACGGCAGCAGGATGATTTACGCCAACCCGATGAAAACGGTAAACGGGCTGCGTGCCTGCCGTAATGCCGGTGTTGGCAAGATGACTTTTGACAGCGCAGGCGAAATAGATAAAATGGCGCGTGAGTGCCCGGGTGCAACGGTACTTTTGCGCATCAGGATAGATAACAGTTCGGCTCATGTTGATTTGAATAAAAAATTCGGTGCCGCCCGCGAGCAGGCTTTGGAGCTTTTGCTGAAAGCAAGGGATGCAGGGCTTGATGCTGCCGGTATTGCTTTTCATGTAGGCAGCCAGACTACGAGTGCCGACCCTTATTTGTATGCGCTTGATATTGCGCGTGAAATTTTTGAAGAAGCAGCGGCGGCAGGCATGCAGCTGCGCATTATGGATATCGGCGGGGGATTCCCCATTCCCGAACCGAAAGTACGCTTTAATTTGCAGGAAATGCTCAATCAGATTAACGCACGCCTTGACGAAGATTTTCCGGGAGTGGAAATCTGGGCAGAGCCCGGGCGTTTTATCTGCGGTACGGCAGTAAACCTTATTACCAGCGTTATCGGCGTAACGGAGCGCGGCGGGCAGCCGTGGTATTTCCTTGATGAAGGCCTTTACGGAACTTTTTCCGGCGTGCTTTTTGACCAGTGGGACTTTAAACTTATCAGCTTTAAAGAAGGCGAGCAGGTGGCCGCTACTTTTGCAGGGCCGAGCTGCGATTCGCTCGATATTATGTTCCGCGGCAAAATGACAGTGCGCCAGGAAGAAGGCGATTTAATCCTTGTGCCTATCTGCGGGGCTTATACATCGGCATCGGCAACAACTTTTAACGGCTTCAGCAAGGCCAAATTTGTTGTATGGGAAGATGTAAAGGAAACATTAATGGCGCCGAAGCTTTTAAAAGCGCAGTAAAAGAAAGAATGTTTTAGCTGTTAGTGCGTTTATGCTATGCGGCTGCGCCAAAAATGTTACAAAAAATTAATAATTTTAATAAATTATAGAAAGACTTGACAAATTTCTTTTAGCAGTGTATAATTTGCATTGTGCAATGATGTTTTTATACATTGCCTTAATTAACGCTTTCCCTTATTTTAGGCTGCTGTGCGCACATCTTTCCATGTGTGCGGCAGCCCTTTTTTATGCCAAAAATATTTTATTATGGTACAATTAAATAAAGCAGACTGACAGGAGGCAGATAATATGGACCAACAGGAATGGATGGGTTATGTTTCCCGTTTGGCTAACGGAGAATACCCTGTGCCGGTAGGCATGATACAGGATTATAATGACTGGCGCTGCCGCTCGATTGTAGGGCGCGCGCTTTACTGGATGGGCGATACCGAAAGCGCAATGCGTGTTTTAAGCACTGTTGTAAATGTAGAGCCCAATATGGATGACGACCCGGAATATGGTTTAAGCGAAGCGGAACACAAGGTTTTGTGCCTGCGCGATATTGCTGAAATAGTTTGGAAACTGGCAAAAAGCGAAGAAGCAGCCCTTACCTATTTAAAAGAAGCATATGACCTGAGCCGTGCTTATAAACACAGCTTTCACAGCTGCGCACGCGGCGATATGTTTTACCGCAGACTGATGGTGCTGAGCGAAGCGGGCAAAACGCAGCAGGCTATTGATGAAGCCAAGGCAATGGTTGAAGCTGAAAAGGACAACAACAGTGTAAACCCATATAAATACTTTGCACTGAAGTTTTTGGCAGAAGATGCTCATAACGCAGGCGATGACGCTAAAGCAAGTGAAATTTACGCCGAAGCCTTTAAGTATTACCCGCAAAATGATATTGCTATGCGCGATTTAGCTAAAGCGGCGGCAGAAACAGATGCGGGCAAACGCTATAAAGCTTATGAATTTTGCAGCACCGTGCAGTATAAGCCTTGGGAAAAACAGCGCCCCATTGTATTGCGCCGCGGTATTGACGGCTGATATTATTGTTTTTATAACGCCTTTTGCTTTATGCAGAAGGCGTTTTTTATTTTAGTAGCCAAAATTTTATTAATCTGTTATAATAGCACCAAGTATTAAAATGTAGGTACTAATTTTACAGAGGTGATGATGTGAGATTAAAAAATAAAATTATTGCATTTGGCGTGTTGTGTGCTTTGTGTGTACCGCAGCTTGCCGGTGCGGAAGGCTTTGCCATTAACGAGTGGAGCGCTGAGGGTGTCGCTATGGGCGGGGCGCGCATGTTTGCCGAAGGCGACGCTGCCAACGTGGCGTATAACCCGGCGTCCATAACTAAAGTTGATGGCGAGGCATTTAAGGTGAGCGCAACCTACATCAGCCCACACGGCGAATATGATTTGTATAAAAATGATGGTACTCATGAAAATGACACCAACCGCGTACACTTTGGTTTTGCACCGGGCACTTACTATGTTAAAAAGCTGAACGATAAGGACTGGTTCGGTATCGGCGCGTTCAGCCGTTTTGCCATGGTGTCCGAATTTGAGCGTGATTCTGCCGTTTCTACCAACGCCTTTCTTTCCCGCCTTAACGGCGTGAGCGTTACGCCGACCTTTGCGCACAAGTTTGACAACAAATGGAGCGCAGCCGTGGGTGCGGAAATTAACTATGTTGGGCTGACGATGGAGAAAAATGCAATGTTAAATCCTGCTGTTCCGACACATACTAAAGGCGAAAGCTATGCTTTGGGCTGGAACGCTGCTGCCAACTATGCTTTTGACGATAAGAACGAAATCGGCGTAGTATACCGCAGCCGCATTAAACATTCCATGGAAGCAGATTTTAATGCTTATAATATGCCTGTAATTGGTTCAAACGGTCTGCCTACTGGAAAATTTATAGACATTTCCGGAGATGCTTACGGCGAGGTAACGTTGCCGGAATCCTGGCATATTGGTTACAGCCATAAGTTTAACGATAAAACCCGTGTGGAATTAAACGCTGTGCGTACCGGCTGGGATACTTACGAAAACCTTAATATTATGGTTAGCGGTACTGGAAATGCAATGTTTGATAAAATGCACGAAAGCCCTAAAAACTGGGAGGACGGCTGGCGCTATGCTATCGGCGTGGAGCATAAGCTGAGCGATAAATATACGGTGATGGCCGGCTTTGCCTATGACGAATCTTCCATTCCTTATGACGGCGGCGACTTTATCGTTCCGACCGGCAACCGCCGTACCTATTCCATAGGTGCGCGCTACAACGATAAAGACCAGACTTTAGCACTGGCACTGGGCTGGATGGATGTAGGCGATTTGAACTTTGCGTTTAGGGATAGTTCAGGCATAAATGGCCGCGCCCACACGCACGACAGCTTTACCAAAATTATCGGCCTCAGCTACCAGCGCAATTTTTAAAACTAAATAAGTATTACTTAAACGGTATGGCTTTGGGCTGTGCCGTTTAATTTTTTCTTTTATCGGAATGATAGATGCCTAAAACAATAAATTTGATTGAGATTATTCCGATAAAATGCTATACTTTATTTATGTAAACTTTAGTTTTTGGAGGTGCAGCATGGAATATATGACCGTTACGCAGGCGGCGGAAAAATGGGGGCTTTCCTCCCGCCGCGTCCGTTTGCTGTGTGCGCAGGGGGCAATCGGCGGCGTTAAGCGCGAAGGGCGTTTGTATATGATTCCTGCCGCAGCAGCAAGGCCTGTGGACAGGCGTAAAGTAAAATTGCTCCCAAACAGCAAATTTGCAGAGCTTTTTGCAGAAATTGATGCCCAAAAAGCTGAATTGGATGGGTTACGGCCGTTGACGCCTGGCGAAGCACAGCGTTTGCGCGAGGAATTTATGGTAGAGTTTACATATAATTCTAACGCTATTGAGGGCAACACGCTGACGCTGAAAGAAACGGCAATGGTGCTGGAAGGCATGACGATAGACCGTAAGCCCTTAAAAGACCATTTGGAAGCGGTAGGGCACCGCGATGCATTTTTATATATTGAAGAAATTGCGCAAAATAAGCACAAACTCACCGAAACGGAGATAAAAAACATCCATTCCCTAGTTTTAATAAATCGTCCGGAGGATAAGGGCAGGTACAGGCGCATACCTGTAACAATTATGGGTGCCTATACCGAACCGGTGCAGCCTTATTTAATCGAGCCTAAAATGCTGGAATTAATAACGGAAAACGAAAAACGCAAAAAAACAATGCACCCTGTTGAGAGAATTGCCCGCTTTCATTTGGAATTTGAGGGAATACATCCCTTTATTGACGGTAACGGCAGGACAGGACGCCTTGTTATGAATTTAGAGCTGATACGCAATGGCTACCCGGCAATAAATATTAAATTTGCCGACCGTAGGCGCTATTACGAAGCCTTTGACGCATATTACCGCGACGGAAACGCAGATGAGATAATTGTAATGGTTGGGGAATATATAAAAGAGCAGCTTGACAGATATTTAAAAATTTTAAAATAGAAAGCAGAGGAAATGTATAATGACTAAGAAAGTACAGTCAGTTGAACCTAATATAGCTGATTTAGCCAATGGTTGGCTTAAATCATATAATTTAGATTATAAATTAGAACAAGAATCATTAAATACAGAAATTGATAAAGCACTTAATGAGTATTATTCTAAAAATGGCGGTACTGGAGGGAATAGACCGGATGCTAAACTGTTATTGCAAGATAAAGATTTAAAATACTATCCTGTGCTTATTGAATATAAAGGATATGCTGATAAACTTGTAAAACTTGACTCGAATGGGCAAGTTGATAATAAAACTGCTAAAAATGAACCTAATTTTAAAAATATAAATTCTTTCGCTGTGAATGGTGCAGTACATTATGCTAATGCGTTGCTGCATTATACCAGTTATACTGATATTATAGCTATTGGCATGACAGGCTTTAAAAATGATAGTGGTAATCTTGAATATTCCATTGGAGTTTACTATGTATCAAAAGATAATTACGGTATTGGTCAAAAAGTTGATGATTATATTGATTTTTCTTTTTTGAAAAAAGAAAATTTTGATGAATTTATTCAAAAAGTAAAAAATTTAAAATTATCACAAGATGAGCTTGACAAGTTAAAAGAGCGTCGTGAAAAAGAAATTACGGCAAGTTTAGTAAAACTAAATAATGATATATACCAAAATGAAAAAGGTTTGGGAGAAAATGACAGAGTTTATTTAGTAGCAGCTTCAATTATTGCAACGATTGGTGTGCCGGGTAAAGTATCTCCGCTTGAAAAAAGTGATTTATTATCATCTGCTGAAGTAGGAAATACAGATGGTGAAATAATACTTAGAAAAATAAGAGCGTTTTTAAATGAAAAGAAGTTGCCTGTTGAAAAGAAAGAACTAATTATACGGACTTTGCAAAATACACTTACGACAGATAATATAAATAAAATTGAAAATGGAGAAAGCCAGCTTAAGCGTGTATTTTGTAAAATTGTTGATGACCTTGGTATTTACTATAAAATTGGTTTAACAACTGATTTTACTGGCAAATTATTTAATGAAATGTATAATTGGTTAGGGTTTACACAGGACAAACTTAATGATGTTGTTTTAACTCCTTCTTATGGTAGCTAAGCTGCTTGTTAAATTGGCAAGAGTTAATAAAGATTCGTATGTTTGGGATTTTGCCACAGGTTCAGCAGGTTTGTTGGTAGCAGCAATGAATGAAATGATTATAGATGCAAAAGAACAAATAAAATCTCCCGATGAATTTAAACGGAAGGAAGTAGAAATAAAAGCTAAACAGCTCTTAGGTTTAGAGATTCTACAAAATATATATATGCTTGCAATTCTTAATATGATTTTAATGGGGGATGGCAGTTCTAATATTTTAAATAAAGATTCATTAAAAGATTTTACAGGCAATTATGGTTTTGAAGAGCAAAGCGTAAAGTTCCCGGCAAACGCGTTTGTTTTGAATCCGCCGTATTCTGCCAAAGGAAATGGCATGATTTTTGTTGAAAAAGCATTATCTATGATGGACAAGGGCTATGCGGCGATTATTATTCAAAATTCGGCAGGTTCTGGTAAAGCAAGCGAGTACAATAAAAGAATTTTAAAACACAGTACTTTATTAGCCAGCATAAAAATGCCTATTGATTTGTTTGTTGGTAAATCAAGCGTACAGACCTATGTGTATGTTTTCAGGGTCGGCGAAGCTCATCAAAAAGATGATATTGTAAAATTTATTGATTTTTCTAATGATGGATATACACGTACAAACCGCAAAAAAGCAAGTAATAACCTTAGAGATACTGATAGAGCAAAAGAGCGTTATCAGGAAGTAGTTGATTTAGTGCGCTACGGAAAATCAAAACTTAATATCTTTACCGAAAAAGAATATTATGAAAGCACTATTGACCCGGAAAACGGAGCTGACTGGAATCAATCTGCACCGGTAGATACCAAGCCTACTTTGGCGGATTTTAAGAAAACTGTAAGCGATTATCTGGCATGGGAAGTATCAAATATTTTAAAAACAAAAAGCTGGGAGGATGAAAGCCTGGGAAAATAGATGCCTCACTCAATGAAAAATTGCAAAATGTTGAGTGGGGCGAATATGAAATAAGCCAATTATTTCAGTTACAGAAAATCACTCAAATGCTGTCTAAAGATATTTTATCTGATAAAGGGAAATTCCCGGTATATTCATCAGAGTCAACAAATAATGGAATAGTTGGCTATACAGATTTTCCAGAGTTTATATGTGATGATAAGCATCCGGTTTTTGTTACTTTTGGGGATCACACGAGGTCTTTTAATATAGCAACCAATAGTTTTTCAGTTCTCGATAATGTAAAAGTTTTACTACCAATAGTTTATAATGTTCGTTGTTTGTTATGGATCATTACAGTTTGGAGAAAGCAGATACCTAATATTGGATACGCCAGGCATTGGAAAATAGCAAAAAATTGTGTTCTGAAACTACCTACTAAAAATGGTCAAATTGACTTTGAATTTATGGAAAATTTTATCGCTGAGCTTGACGCCTATCTTTCAGTAAGTGGATTAAAAGATTATACTTTAACAGAAAGAGAAGAAAAGCTTTTTAGTGATTTTGATAAAATAAAATTTGATGAATATAATATTACTGATATTTTTGATATAAAAAATACTGGTAATATTTTATCAACTGAAGTTATTGCAAATAGTGGAAGTACACCTTATTTATGTGCAAGTGCTGAAAATAATGCAGTAAGTTCTTACATTAAATATAATGAGCAATATCTTGATAAAGGAAATTGTATTTTTATTGGTGGTAAAACATTTGTAGTAACTTATCAGGAAAATGATTTTTATTCTAATGATAGTCATAATTTAGTTTTGTATTTGAAAGGAGAGATGCGTACAAAATTAAAGCAATTATATTTAGCAACGTGTGTTTATAAAAGTTTAAAGCATAAATATTCTTGGGGAGATAGTGTTAGTAAAGCAAAAATAAAAATGGATAAAATAACACTTCCATCATTGAATGGTAAGCCAAATTTTGAAATTATGGAAATATTTATAACTGCAATTCAAAAACTTGTTATAAAAGACTTGATTTTATATAATGATATGAAAATGGCGGCTGCAAGATATTCCGTAGATAGTAGGGAGTAATTAACGGTAAAATCGCAGGTGAAATTGATTTCTACCTGCGATTTTACCGTTAAAATTTTTAATTCAATGTAAAATTTTTAAAATCCCTGTTTTTTAGCAGGGATTTTTTGTTTACTTTGGCGTCTGTAATTTTGAAATTCATGCAGTTTTGTATTATAATTATTAAAGATATATATTTTACCTGCCTGCCATTTGGGCGGCAGTTATGGAAGGATGATGAAGTATGAAAACTTATGCTCCTGTTACCGAAGAAGTAATTGAAGCATTAAAAGGTGTTGTAGGCGCTGAATACGTTATGACTGACGCTGAAACACTGGAACACTATCAGACTGACGAAGAAACCGACCCGCGTAAATTCCACAAGCCGGAAGTTGTTGTAAAGCCTGCTTCTGCCCAGGAAATTGCGGAAATTATGAAACTTGCCAATAAATTTGATGTGCCCGTTACCGTACGCAGTGCAGGCACCAGCCTTGCTGACGGTGCAATTCCTGTCTGCGGCGGCATTGTGCTTTTAATGGAACGTTTGAATAAAATTATCGAGCTGAATACCGAAGGCATGTATCTTGTTACCGAAGCCGGTGTGCCTACTATTGAAGTTCAGCGTGTTGCCAACGAAGCAGGTTATCTTTATGCAGGCGACCCGTGCAGCGCCGACAGCTGCTTAATCGGCGGCAACCTGGCAACCAACGCAGGCGGCAATAAGGCAGTGCGTTACGGCACTACCCGCGACCAGGTACACGAAATTGAATTTGTAAGCCCGACCGGTGAAATTATTGAAGTTGGCGCACGTTTGAAAAAATGCTCTACCGGCTACTGCCTGGAACAGCTTATTATGGGCAGCGAAGGTACTTTGGGCATTATTACCAAAGCAACCCTTAAACTTTTGCCGCTGTGCCCGTATAAGTTCGACCTTGTTGCCGTGTTTACCGACCCGGACAAAGCTATTGATTTGGTGCCGCTGCTTTTAAAGGCAGGCATTGACCCGACCAGCATTGAATACATGGATAATACCTATGTACGCACCACCGCAGATTACTGCGAATATAAAAATGTGCCGCATTATGAGGACGGCATTTATGTTATCGTTACCGTTGAAACCTACAACGAAGATGAACTGGATATGAAGATGGAACGCCTTGACGAGCTGTGCACCGAAGCAGGTGCGGTAGAAGTGCTGGAAGCAGACGAACGCATCTGGAAAATGCGCCGCAACTGCCAGGAAAGCGTGCGCCTTATCAGCCTCGTATCCCTTACGGACGACGTTGTTGTGCCGCGCGATAAAGTTGCCGACGCAGTTAAATTTGTTATGAAAACCGGCGAAAAATATCCGTTCACGCCGCTTATCTGCGCCCATGTAGGCGACGGCAACCTGCATATTGTATTGTGCAAATGCGATTTGACCGACGAAGAATGGGAAAATAACGTACAGGCATTCCATGACGAAGTTTATACCTATGCTTACAGCATTGGCGGACGCCTTGCCGGTGAACACGGCATTGGTGCCAAGAAACTTGCCGAAATGGAAAAATATACCCGTCCGGGCGAACTGAATTTAATGCGCACCATTAAAAAAGCCATGGACCCGAAATGTATTTTGAACCCCGGTAAGATTTTTAATGTAGATTAAGAATCTTCAATGAAGGACAGCAGAAAGGATTTGAGAAAATGATGAACTATAAACCGGTCACCGAAGAAGTACTGGAGGCTCTGCGCAAAGCAGTAGGCGCTGAATATGTAATGACTGACCCAGAAACTCTTGATAAATACAAAACGGACGAAGAAACCGACCCGCATTACCATCATCTGCCGGAAGTAGTTGTAATGCCTGCCAATACCGAAGAAGTGGCAGCTGTTATGAAAATTGCCAACGAATTTGATGTGCCGGTAACCCCGCGCAGCGCCGGTACCAGCGTATCCTGCGGTGCAGTGCCCGTTTGCGGCGGCATTGTGCTTTTAATGGAACGCATGGATAAAATTCTTGAACTTAACAAAGAAGGCATGTACATGGTTGTTGAAGCCGGTGCCAGAACTTTGGAAATTCAGGAATATGCCAATAAAGAAGGCTTTTTGTATGCAGGCGACCCGTGCAGCGCCGACAGCTGCTTAATCGGCGGCAATATTGCAACCAACGCCGGCGGCAACAAGGCTGTGCGTTACGGCACTACCCGCAATCAGGTTTACTCTGTTGAAGTTGTTACCCCTACCGGCGATATCGTAACGCTTGGCTCCACCCTTAAAAAGAACAGCACCGGCTACTGCCTGGAACAGCTTGTAATGGGCAGTGAAGGTACTTTGGGCATTATTACCAAGGCTACTCTTAAGCTTTTGCCGCTGTGCCCTTATAAACTGGATATCCTCGCAATCTTTACCGAGCTTGACAAAGCCATCGGCGTTGTGCCGAACCTGATTAAAGCAGGTCTGAACCCGACCAGCGTTGAGTTTATGGACAACGGCTTTGTACGCAGCGCCAGCGATTACTGCGAACTGAAACTGCCGCATTACGAGGACGGCTATTATGTAATTATTACGGTTGAAACCTTTAACGAAGAAGAACTGGAAAGCAAAATGGAGCAGCTTGACGAAATCTGCACCGAAAGCGGCGCAACCGATGTTCTGGAAGCCGACGAGCGCGTATGGAAAATCCGCCGCAACTGCCTGGAATCTACCCGCGTGCTGAGCCTTATCAGCACTTCGGACGATTTGGTTGTGCCGGTTGATAAAATTGCCGAGTGCATTGAACATCTTAACGAAGTTTCCAAAAAATACAGCTTTAAACTGCTGTGCCTGGCACATGCCGGTGACGGCAACCTGCATTTCCAGATTCTTAAATGCGATTTAAGCGAAGAAGAATGGGAAAAACAGCTCAGCGAGTTCCACGCCGAAGCCTACGCTTATGTTTACAGCCTTGGCGGACGCTTGAGCGGTGAGCACGGCATTGGCGCCAAGAAGCTGCCCGCTATGGAAAAATATACCGACCCTGTCGAAATGAAAATGATGCGTGCTATTAAAGCCGCTCTTGACCCGAAAGGAATTTTAAATCCGGGCAAGGTATTTAACGTTCGTTAAAAAGTAAAATCCTCCGCTTTGTGGCGGAGGATTTTTTAGTTAGTAACGGTAATGTTTTCCTTTGGTATTTTCTGCCAGTCAAATAAAGGAAGAAGTTCTGACGCTTTTACAGGTTCTTCTTTATCAATCAGCCCGGCTAAAAAGGCGAGCCTGCCGATAACTTCTTCCGGCGTATAACGGCTGCGCAGAGCGCCCATGTCCAAATCCATGTCGCGTTTGGCAAGGCGGCGGCCGTCCGGCGCGGTTAAAAGCGGCAAATGCCCAAACTGCGGCGGCTTAAAGCCCAAAAGCCTGTATAAATAAAGCTGCGGCGCGGAAGAACTTAACAGGTCGCGCCCGCGTATTACTTCCGTAACGCCCATAAGCGCATCATCAATAACAACGGCTAACTGGTAGGCATAAATGCCGTCGCTGCGGCGCACGATAAAATCGCCCCATTCGCGGGCAAGGTTCAGGCTTTGCCTGCCGTAGTGTCTGTCGTTAAAGGTGATGGTTTCATCCGGCACTTTAATGCGCCAGGAATGTTTATGGCTCTGCATTTTACTGCGGCGTTCATCTTCCGTTAAATTGCGGCAGGTGCCCGGGTAAATAAACTGCCCGTCGCTTGTGTGCGGCGCGCTTGCGGCGTGCAGCTCGGCGCGGCTGCAAAAACAGGGGTAAATTAAATTTTGGGCGGTCAGTTTTTCAAAAAACTCTTTATAAATTCCGCTGCGGCGGCTTTGGTAAAATTCATCCGGCGCTTTGCCGGGAAAGGCGCCGCTGTCCCAGTCAAGCCCCAGCCACAAAAGGTCATCCATTAAAAGGCGCGCTTTTTCTTCCGTGCAGCGCGAAGTGTCAAGGTCTTCAATGCGCAGGAGCATGCTGCCGTTTTGCGCGCGTGCGCTCAGCCAGGCCAAAAGTGCGCAGAATATATTGCCGAGGTGCATTCTGCCGCTGGGTGAAGGGGCGAAACGCCCGCAGATTTTAGCGTCAGCCATTGTGTCAGCTCCTTTTTGTTTTAATTATATTCATTGTAACATTGATTAAACTAATTTTACAGGTTTTTTGCAGCTTACTTTTACTTTGCTTTTTTGCCTTTTTGCTGTAAAATATAATTATGTGGGCATATGCCCGTTGATATAAGGAGGAATATTTTGGTAAGAAAAACTTCTGAAATGGTAGAAGCCGGTATTTTGGCGGCTATTGCCGTTTTGTTTGCTATACTTGGTACTTATCTGCCGGTGCTTGGCGTTATTTTTAATTTTCTGTGGGCAGTTCCGGTAGCGGTTTGCGGCATGCGCAACGGCCTGCGCTGGAGCATAATGACTTTAATTGTAGCGGGCGCGGTTATAGGTTCGCTGCTCGGGCCGGTGCAGGCTCTTTCCGTAATGGCCATGTTCGGCCTTTTGGGGCTGGCGCTGGGCGAGTGCATGTACCGCGGTTACACGCCTGCCAAAACTCTGGTATATAGTTCTGCGGCAACCTTTGTTTCCATTTTATTAAGCATGGGGCTGGCAATGCTTGTAATGGGTACCAATCCCGTGGATATAATGTTCAGCGGCCTTGAAGAAGCCTTAAATGAAACTCAGGGTTATTACAGGGCTGCCGGAATGAGTGAGGAGCAAATTGCAGCGGCTGTGCAGTCCAATAAAGATATGATTGAGCTTATCCGCTTAATCCTGCCCGGCTCGCTTATTGTATGTTCGCCGATAATTGCTTTTGCCAATTATATGGGTTCGCGTAAAGTGCTTTCAAAAATGGGCGTTGCTTTTGCGCCCCTGCCGCCGTTTAAAAACTGGCGTGTATCGGAATATTTAATCTGGCCTTTCGCGCTTTCCATGGGCTTTATGGCAACTTATCCGGACGCTCCGAAGCTGGCTTTTGAAATTGCCATCAATATTCAAACCGTAACCAGCGTAGCCTTTTTATTTCAGGGCTGGGCTGTAATTTACTGGTGGCTTGAGAAAAACGGCAAGCCTTTATGGCTGGGAGCAGTAAGCGTAGTGCTGGCATTGTCGGTGCAGTTGGTTTCTACATTTATTGTACTTCTGGGTGCGTTTGAATCTGTGTTTGACAATCGTAATTTAAAAGAACGCAGCCTGTAAAGGGAGCGGGTAAAATGTTTAACAAAATCTGGAACTTCTGGAATGATATGAAAGTGCCGTTAGGCATTATCGTTGGCTTTACTGTTGTACTGGCCTTTTACGGCTGGTGGTGGCTTGCTGTTGGCCTTGCGGTGATAGGCTGCTTTTACTGGTATGCCAGACGGCAGTTTTACAGCAAAGAAGTGCAGTTTAACGGCTACCTTGATACTATTGTGCGCAATATTGAGCGCACCAGCCATTATGCTGTAAGAAACCTTGACGTGGCCATGGCCGTATTCGGGCAGGACGGCAAATTGCAGTGGAAAAACGAGCTGTTTGTGGAATATGCCGGTTTTGCCGGAGTGAAAAATGTAGATGGCAAACGCCCGGAAGAAATTTTTGACCTGCCGGAAAACGCCTTTGACGCTTTAAGCATTAAAGACGGTGAACGCCTGCTTTTAATTAACGGCCGTTATTACCGCCTGCGCCATTGCCGTGTGCTGGCAGGCGAAAGGGCCGGCAAAAAAGAAAGCAAAGGCTACAGCCTGATATTTTATTTAACGGATGTTACGGATTTTGAACTTTTGCGCCAGAAATACGCCAACGAAAAACTCTGCCTTGCTTATGTGCGTTTTGATAATTACGAAGACGTAACCAAAGGCATGGGCGAAAGCACGCGCGCCAATATCTCCGGCGAAGTAAACGAAGTCCTCAGCAAATGGGCCGAAGAAGAAAACGGCTTTATTCTTGCCAACAATAAAGAAAGTTTTCTGGTCGGCATCAATCAGGCTTCTTTGCAGGACTTAATGGAAAAGAAGTTCCCTGTTTTGGATAAGATACATGAAATACAGGTAGGCAATAAAATTACGCCTACTATCAGCGTGGGCATTGCCTGCGACGGCCGCAGCCTGGAAGAAGTAAGCCTTAACGCTGCCAAAGCGCTTGATTTGGCGCTCGGGCGCGGCGGCGACCAGGTTGTTGTGGCAATAGGCGGCAGCTTACAGTTCTTTGGCGGCATTACAACCGTTACAGCTAAAAGCACGCGCGTGCGTGCCCGCATTGTTGCGCATACCGTGCATGAACTGATGGTTTCGGCCGAAAAGGTTTTTGTAATGGGCCATACAATGGAAGACTTCGACGCTATCGGCAGTGCTATCGGCATGGCAAAAATGGCCCGCAGTCTTGGCAAGGAAACCTATATTGTTGTCAGCGGGCAGAACGAATCGGTGCGCAAAATTGCCGAAACGCTGCGCAGCAACGATATGAAACTGATGGATGAAGACGATGTTTATGCGGATATTATGTTAGAGGAAGAAGAAGCGCTGAAGCATATTTCGCCCAAGTCGCTTTTGGTTCTGGTTGACCACCACCGCAAAATGCTCTGTGCCAGCCAGAAAGTGCTGGACGCTATTCCGTGGCGCATTATTATCGACCATCACCGCCGCGCGGAAGACGCCATTAAAAATACCACGCTGCAATATATGGAACCGTCGTCGTCATCTACAAGCGAACTTGTAACGGAGCTTGTGGGCTACTTTAATGACAGGCTGGAATTTACCAAAGGCGAGGCAACTGCGCTGTATGCCGGTATTGTTGTCGATACCAAAAACTTTGCCGTGCAGACCGGCGAGCGTACCTTTGAAGCGGCAGCACTTCTGCGCCGCAGCGGTGCCGACCCGAATATGGTGCGCCAGTTGTTTAAGGATGACCTTGATTCCGTACAGGTTAAATCGCGCCTGGTGGCAGAAGCCGAAATGCCGGAGCCGGGCATGGTAATTTCTGTTTACGAAAATGCGCCGAAAGAAGTTAAATCGTCTGTTATTGCGGCTCAGGCAGCCGATACAATGATTAATATTACCGGCGTTTGCATGAGCGTTGTTATAACCGAATATTCCGTTGACGGTTCTTTGGGCGTAAGCGCCCGCAGCGACGGTACCGTTAACGTACAGATTATTATGGAAGAACTGGGCGGCGGCGGACATCAGACAGTAGCCGGCGTACAGCTTAAAAATATCAGTGTTGAAGAAGTTAAAAAACAAATTATCGCGTTAGCGAAAAAACAGTTAGAGGAGAATGATAATAATGAAAGTGATTCTGCTGCAGGACGTTAAAAATTTAGGCAAAAAAGGTGATATTGTAGAAACCGCGGAAGGTTATGGCCGCAACTATCTGCTGCCGCGCAAAATGGCAAAGGAAGCCAACGCAGCCAACTTAAACCAGGCTAAAAAAGACCAGGCAACGCAGGCACACCGCGCCGCTCAGCGCAAGGACGAAGCTGTAATGCTTGCTGCCCAGCTGAAAAAAGTACACGTAGTTGTTAAAGTGCGCGTAGGCGAAAACGGCAAAATGTTTGGCAGCGTAACCAGTAAAGATGTTGCCGAAGCCTTAATTGAACAGACCAAACTTGATATTGACCGCCGCAAGGTAGAACTGAAGGGCGCCGTAAAAGGCATTGGCGAATACACCGCCGTTGCCAAACTGCACCCGGAAATTTCTGCCGAGTTTGCCGTAACCGTAGCGGCAGAATAAGGCGTTTGCCATGATTGACAGAGTACCACCGCAGAACATAGAGGCGGAACAGGCAGTTTTGGGCGCAATGCTGCTTGAAAGGGAAGCTATTGCCAAAGTGATGGAAAAACTGCGCTCCGAAGATTTTTACCGCGAGGCGCATAAGGTTATTTTTAACGCTATGTTGGAACTTTATAACCGCAATGAAGCAGTCGATTTGGTAACGGTAACCGAAGTTTTAAAAAAGAACGGCAAGCTGGAAGATGTTGGCGGCATTGCCTATGTCACTTCGCTGGCCAATTCCGTGCCGACGGCCGCCAATGTGGTTTATCACGCCGGTATTGTCGAAGAAAAATCCATTCTGCGCCAGCTGGTGCGTTCCGCTACGGAAATTGCGGAACTTGGCTACGAAGGCAGCGAAGATGTAAGCGATATTATTGACAGCGCCGAAAAGAAAATACTTGATATTTCCAACCGCAAAAAGGATACCGACTTTGTGCCGATTAACAACATTGTTATGGATTCCTTTAAGGATTTGGAAGCATTAATGAATAACAAGAACGGCTTAACAGGCCTGCCGACCGGTTTTGTTGATTTTGACAACCTTACCAGCGGCCTGCATGGCAGTGATTTTATAATTCTGGCAGCACGCCCTTCCATGGGTAAAACGGCATTGTCGCTGAACATTGTGCAGAACGTTGCCATCCGCAGCGGCAAGCAGACGGACGGCAAGCCGAAGGTAGTTGCTTTTTTCAGTTTGGAAATGAGCAAGGAGCAGCTTGTACAGCGTATGCTCTGCGCCGAAGCAAATATCGATTCGCAGCGCCTGCGTATCGGTGAACTGCGTGACGAGGACTGGATTCAGCTGATACAGACAGCCGATTCTTTAAGCGCCGCGCAGATTTATATCGACGATACGGCAGGCATAACGGCAATGGAAATGCGCAGCCGTGCGCGCCGTTTAAAAGCTGAACACGGGCTCGATTTAATCGTTGTCGACTACTTGCAGTTAATGCAGGGCAGCGGCAAGCGCAATTTAAGCGGTGACCGCCAGCAGGAAGTTTCCGAAATTTCCCGTTCGCTGAAAGCACTGGCGCGTGAACTGAATGTGCCGATTATCGCACTGTCGCAGCTCAGCCGCAGCGTGGAATCGCGCCAGGTTAAACGCCCGATGCTTTCTGACCTGCGCGAATCGGGCTCTTTGGAGCAGGACGCCGATATTGTAATGTTCCTGTACCGCGAAGATTACTATAACCCCGAAACCGAAAATAAAAACATAACGGAACTTATCGTTGCCAAGCACCGTAATGGCCCGGTTGGCACGGTAAACCTGTTCTTCCACAAGCAATTCACCAAGTTTGTAAGCCTTGCTAAAAGGGAAGAATAAAAAGCATAAAAAACTCCCGCACATTACGTGCGGGAGTTTTTGCATACAAACAAAGGCAGCATATAATATGCTGCCTTTAAAAACTAATTTTGGTGGAGACGAAGGGGATTGAACCCTCGGCCTTACGGATGCGAACCGTACGCTCTCCCAGCTGAGCTACGTCCCCATACAAATTAAGTATAGCACTTTGCATTTGCAGGTACAATATAAAATTTAAATTTCTGCTTTGGCAGATGTTTTTTGCTGGCGGTGTTTTGCCGCTTCGAGCAGTGCTGCACGTTCGTTGGGCAAATTGCCGCTGCGGACACGTTCTAGGAGATATTTTAAAAATATGCCAGTTTCTGCGCCGTCCGTTATAATTTGCGCAAGGTCTGCTCCGTTTACGGCAAGGTCGGCAGTATGTACCGGCATTTTATTGCGGGCAATTTCTATCACGGCATCTGCCAGTTCGCGCCCTTCTGCCATCAGCTGCGGGTTGTTGCCGGCGTGCGTTGCGCCCATGTCAGCCAAAAACACTTCTTTCAGCTGCGAGAAGGCTTCCGTTAAATCTTTGGAGGTACGGAATTCGCCGCTGGCGGCTTCGGCGCGTACCCAGCGCGTCAGCGTGCGTTCTTTGGTAAACATCATCGGCGCAAAGCGCATATGGCGCGATACCAGCCATACAACGCGCTTGGCAAAATCTTTGGGGTAGCGCAGGCGCGTCATTACGTCCTGCGCCATAACTGCGCTTAACGCTTCGTGGCCGTGGTCACTGGGTGAACCGTCCGGATGGGTGCCGCGGATGCCGGGCATGCCTTTGCCGAGGTCATGCAGCAGCATGGCCCAGCGGATAGTTAAATCGCGCGGGCTGTTATCAACGGCTTTTAATGTATGCTCCCAGGCGTTGTAACAGTGAAAGCGCCTGTTTTGCGGCAGCCCTTCCAGGTGGCGCAGTTCCGGCAGAATATCAATTTCATGATATGTGCCGTTTTCTTTTATGCGGCATTTGGCCTCTGTCAGCCCTGTTGCCATCATCAGCATCAGGCCTTTGCCTGCATATTTGCCTGTAATCAGTTTGTCAAGTTCGGTGCGCACGCGTTCAAGCGATAAACCGGCGCAGTTTCCGGTGGGGAAACTGAAATTGCGCGGCATATAGTAAGGCGTGTTTTCTTCGCCAAAGGGCGGCAGTACGTCATTTTCCTGCACATAGTCAAAGCCAAGCTGAGCTACAAAACGGCAGGCGCGCAGCATACGCAGTGCGTCTTCGCTGTAACGCTGCCTTGCGTCGCCTACGGTGCGCAGAATATGGTTTTGTAAATCTTCCATGCCGTTATGGTAGTCATATATTCTGCCGTTAATATCCATTGCCATGGCGTTAACGGTAAAATCACGGCGGCTTAAATCTTCGCGCAGCGATTTGCTGAACCATACTTTTTCCGGCTTGTGGGCGTCAGCGCCATAACTTTCTCCGCGGAAGGTGGTAATTTCCGCAGGCACGCCGTCTATAACGGCAACCACGCAGCCAAAGTTCTGTCCGAGATTATCAATGGTTTTAATATTGTTGGCACGGCATACCGCGCTGATTTCTTCCGGCGTGGCACTGGTGGTAATGTCAAAATCGCCGGGCGGCAGTTTTAAAAGTAAATCGCGCACGGCACCGCCGACAATGTAAGCCTCGTAGCCTGCTTCTGTAAGCATATGCAGTATTTTTTTTACATAATCCGGTATTGCAGTCATTTTTACCTCATTCGTAGTCCATACCGTCATTTTTCAGGCGGTATTCCACATTAATGCCAAAGTATTCCCACAGCACCTCTTTTAAGTCGGCGCCGTTTTTTATTTTATAGCGGTATTTAACCCTGCCGCTCAGGTAAAATTTTAAAAAGTTGCCGCGGATGGTGATGTTGCAGTCCTCGCGGAAGATGGAAAGCTCTTTTTCTTTGTTAAAGGGCGAATTGGGATGTGCGTCGCACCAGAAAGAAGGGAAAACGTAATCTTTTTCCAGCTGCGGTTCTTCGGTAAAGCCCAGCATGCGTTTCCACGGTTTGCCTTTTTCCTTCTGCCACAGCAGCCAGCCCCAAAACTCGTCGCGTGTAAATTTGTACTGGCTGATGCCATCGCTTTGCACGCGCTGCTCTTCCAGCAAAAGAGGTATGCGCGGGCTTTCGCTGTTGACGCCGACGTCGGTGATATAGCGTTTGCCGTCGATGGTTACGCACATATTGCGGTGCTGGCGCATCTGGTACACGTTTATTTTATTAATGAAGCGCCCGGCGAAGCTGACGAAATTAAAGCCCAGCGATTCGAGCAGCCAGGCGTACAGCCCGTTCAGCTCAAAGCAAATGCCGCCGCGGTTGTGCAAAATGAGCTTGTTAAACATTTTCTCTCGATTAAGCGAGGTGATTTTGCTGTTAAGGCAGTCAAAATTATCATAGGGGATGTATTTTAAATGCGCGTCATGCAGTTTCTGCAGCGTTGCTAAATCAGCCCTGGGCGTAAAATTTTCCAGCTGGAGCTTATGCAGGTACTGCTTTATTTGTTCTTTGGTCATTGGTTTAGAGCGCAGTTTCATAGGCTTCATCTCCAATCGGCTTTCCTATATTTATTGTAGCATGGCAGAAGTTTAATTAAAATGTTTTTGTTATTATTATGGTAAAATATAAAGCGTCGGAGGTGTAAAATGGTAATTTTAATAGGAAAATGCAGCTAATTTACGCTTGTGCCGTGAATATGGCTGTAAGTATATTCTGGTTGACGGAAATTATGATGCAGCGCAAATTGCCGCGCCGATTAAAATGCTTTAATTAGGCGGCGTGCTGTGATAAAATATAAAGATAACATTGGTTAATATGCCTTGGAGGTTGTTTTGCAGAACAGAATGCCGCTTGTTGAAGCGATGCTGAAATATAAAAACGAAAAGGTTTATCCCTTCCATACGCCCGGGCACAAGGGCGGGCGCGGCATGGAAGCGCTTTTAAAAAACGAACTCGGCGCAGGAGCCGTGGCGATGGATGTATCGCTGATGAGCGAACTGGATGATATTCATGCGCCTTCTTCATATATAATGGAAGCGCAGAATTTAGCGGCGCAGCTGTATGGCAGCGACAGGTGCTTTTTTGCCGTTAACGGCACAACTGGCGCTATTCATGCCATGCTGATGGCGGCCTGCAAAGCAGGAGATAAAGTTTTAGTGCCGCGCAACGCTCACCGCAGTGTGGCAGGCGCGCTGCTTCTGGCAAATTTGGAGCCTGTTTTTGCAATGCCGGAATATGACGCGGTATTTGGCATTAACACGCAAATTACGCCGCAGGCGGTGGAAGCAATGTTTGCGCGCCATGCGGATATTAAAGCCGTGCTGGTGACAAGCCCCAATTATTACGGGCAGGCTGCGGATTTAAAAGCCATTGCCGGAATAGCTCATGCCCATAATGCCGCCCTTTTGGTGGATGAGGCGCACGGGCCGCACCTTGGCTTCAGCAGTAAGCTGCCGCCTTCGGCTTTGCAGTGCGGGGCGGATGCCTGTGCGCAGAGCACGCATAAAATTCTGGGCGCTATGACGCAGTGCTCGCTGCTGCATGTTAAAGGCGGGCGCATTAATTTAACGCGTGCCGCGAAAGCGGTGAGCCTTTTGACAACTACAAGCCCCAATTATTTGCTGATGGCTTCAATAGACGCCGCACGTTATACTTTGGCTGTGCAGGGCGAAAAACTTATTGAGCGTGCGCTGGCAGCGGCGGAAAAGCTGCGCAAGTGCTTAAGTAAATTTGCCGGGCTGAAACTTTTGGATGCAGACTGCACAGGCAAAAACGGCATAGCCGGGTTTGACTGCACCAAAGTAACGGTTAATACGGCAGCGTGGGGTTACAGCGGCACGGAAGCCGGCGATGCCCTGCGCAAGGCAGGAATTGCCGTAGAGCTTACCGATGCGCAGAACGTGCTTTTTTTGGTAACCTTTGCAGACGGCGGCGCAGAATATGATGCCGTACTTGAAAAAATAAGCCGTGTTTTTGCAGGCTTGGAGCAGCATAAACGCGCCCCTTTAAAGGAACAAAACTGCTGGAAGCTGCCTGAGTTTGTTACGGCAGTGCCGCTGCGCAGCGCGTTTGACGCGGAAACTGAAAGCCTTCCGCTGCAAAAGGCGGAAGGCAGAATCTGCGCGGAGCAGGTGAGCTTTTATCCGCCGGGCATACCGGTGCTGTGGCCGGGCGAACTTGTTACGGCAGCAGTAATTGACTACTGCCTGCGCATGAAAAAGCTGGGGCTGCCTGTAAGCGGGCCGGCCGATTATACATTAACAGAACTGCGGGTGATTAAATAAATGGCAAAAGGTTATTTTATCAGCCTGGAAGGCGCAGACGGCTGCGGCAAAACCACGCAGCTGGAGCATGTGGCTGAAGAATTGAGAAGGCTTGGGCGTGAAGTTGTATGCACGCGCGAACCGGGCGGTACGAGGCTGGCTGAAAGCCTGCGCGCAATGGTGCTTGACCCGGAACTGATAATGAATGCCCGTACGGAAACGCTTTTATATATTACGGCGCGTGCCGACCATGTTGCGCGGGTAATTAAACCGGCGCTGCTGGCGGGGAAAATTGTGCTGTGCGACCGTTTCAGCGATTCTACCGAAGTATACCAGGGAATTGTACGCGGGCTGCCATTGCAGTCCATTCACGGTTTAAGCACTTTTGCTTCCGGCGGTTTGGAGCCGGATTTAACAATACTGCTTGACGGCGACCCGGACCTTTTAGCGGCAAGGCGTGCTTTGCGCGGCGTTGAAGACCGCTATGAAAATGCCGGGCTGGAATTTCAGAAGAAGGTGCGGGACGGTTTTATGCTGCTGGCAGAAAAATACCCGGAACGCATTTTTAAAATTAATGCCTTGCAGGATGAACAGAAGGTAACTGCTGAAATTATGCGTGTTATTAATACTACCATTAAAATATGAGGTTAATTATGTGGGATGAAGTGCTGGGACACCAACAGAATAAAGAGTTTTTGCAAAAACTGCTGAAACCCGGCAGCCGCCCGCATGCCCTTTTGTTTTATGGTATGGGCGGCATTGGCAAAAAAATGCTGGCCCTGCATTTTGCAAAAACATTTTTATGTAAATCTGCGGCCAAAAAGCCCTGCGGTATTTGCGAGAGCTGCCGTTTGATGGATATTGAAAACAATAGTTTTGCCCATCCGGATTTTTACCTGCTGACGGCAGAAGAAGCAGGCAAAGACATCAAAATCGAGCAGGTTAAGGAAATGGCAAAGCAGGCGGCATTTGCGCCGGTGCTTTCCGAACATAAAGTATGCATTATAGACGATGCCGGGCAGATGACGGCAGAAGCGGCCAACAGTCTTTTAAAACTTCTGGAGGAGCCGCCTCCGGGCTGGCTGTTTATTTTAATTACGCAGCAGGCAGAACGCCTTTTGCCGACGGTGCTGTCGCGCGTGGTGCGCCTGCGTTTTGATGCGCCGGACAGCAGCGCCGTTCAGCAGATACTGAAAGCGAAAGGCATCACTCAAAACACACAGGTACTGGCGGCTCTTGCAGGTGGTTCGCCGGGCAGGGCGTTAAGTTATAATCAGGCAGATATTTTTGCAATCCGCCGTGAGGCGCTGGATTTACTGAAAAAACTGCCGCTGCAAAACCCTTTTGGTTATATTGCGGCGCTGGGCTGGGGCGAAAAATACGACCGCGCGTCCGCGCTGCTTTTAACGGAACAGTTTATTTACCTTCTGCGCGATGTGCTGCTTGTGCAGAGCGGTGCAGGCGGGCAGGTTTACAATACGGATATTATGGCCGGGCTTGACGGCATTGCCGCAGATTGGCCTTTACATACAGCCAGGCAGGGCGTAAACGCTGCGCAGGAAGCCTGGCAGAACATTAATAAAAATGTAAGCGCCAAAAATGTTTTGGAGGCGCTGGTTTTGAAACTTGATTTACTGCGGAAGGAGTGAAAATTTTGCTGAAAGTAGTAGGCATTAGGTTTAAAAAAGCAGGTAAAATATATTATTTTGACCCGGTTGATGCCGGAGTGGAAGTTGGCGACCACGTAATTGTGGAAACGGTGCGCGGTTTGGAATACGGAACGGTTGTTATCGGCGCGAGAGAGGTTGAGGAAAACAAGCTTGTTTCGCAGCTGAAACCCGTTATGCGCAAGGCAACCGAACAGGACGCGCTGAAGGTGCAGGAAAATAAAGTGCGCGAAAAAGAAGCCTTTAACATCTGCCTGCGCAAAATTGCCAAGCACGGGCTCCCCATGCGGCTGATTGACGTAGAATTTACTTTTGATGTTAACAAGATTATTTTTTATTTTACGGCGGACGGGCGTATTGATTTCCGCGAACTGGTTAAGGATTTGGCATCCGTATTCCGTACCCGTATTGAGCTGCGCCAGATTGGCGTGCGTGACGAAGCAAAAATGCTGGGCGGCATCGGCAGCTGCGGCAGGCCTTTGTGCTGCGCTACCTTCCTCGGCGATTTTGAGCCGGTATCCATCAGGATGGCCAAAGACCAGAACCTGTCGCTGAACCCGGCCAAGATTTCCGGCGTGTGCGGCAGGCTGATGTGCTGCTTAAAATACGAAAACGATGTGTATTGCAGCGGCTGCTGCGGCAAACGTTCCGTGCCGGAACGCGTGGAAGCACCGAAGGTTGGCGTTATGGTTGTTACGCCGCTCGGCGAAGGCCGCGTTATGGGCGTTAACCGCGCTATGCGCACCGCTTCCGTACAGCTTACGCCTGATAATACCATTCAGGTGGAATGGGACGAAATCGTGGATGCTTCCAAGGCGGATAAAATTTAATGGTACACAGCGGAATCAGGCGCGATTCCCTGCCGGGCTGCGGTTATGTTGTCTGGCAGGACGCCGGTGAATTTACTTTTACAACGGATTCTGTGTTCGTGGCGGCATTTGCGCATCTGGTAAAAAAGGCGCAGGTGCTGGAACTTGGCAGCGGCACAGGGGCAATAAGCCTGTTTTTGGCGGCGCGCGGCGCAGAAAAGGTAACCGGGATAGAGTTTAACCCCAAAGTTACCGCCCTTATGGAGCGCAGCATTAAAGATAACGGGCTTGAAGAAACGGTAAAAGTAATTGGCGGCGATTTGCGCGAAATTAACAAATATTTTAAAACCGAAAGCATGGATTTGGTAATTGCCAACCCGCCCTACCGCAACAGCGGCAATACCCGCAAAATTGGCACTGCCGCCTGCCACGAGGTAACGGCTGATTTGCGTGACTTTTTTAAAGCGGCAGCGTACGCCGTGCGTTACCGCGGGCGTTTTGCCATTGTGCAGCTGCCCGACCGTTTTGCCGAGTGCATGCAGCTGGCGGCGGAGTTTGGCTTGCAGCCCAAACGTTTGCAATGGGTGCACAGCGCGGTTGACAAGCCTGCATGGATATTTTTAATGGAAATGGTTAAGGGCGGCAGCTATGGGCTTGACGTTTTGCCGCCGCTTGTAATGTACAACGCCGACGGAACTTTAAGCGCGCAGGCACTGGCGTATTACGATAAATCGAAGGAGCAGGCAAAATGACGGAAGCCGGAACTTTATATCTTTGCGCAACGCCGATAGGCAATCTGGAAGATATTACGCCGCGCGTACTGCGCACTTTAAGCGAAGCCGATATTATTGCGGCGGAAGATACGCGCCATACCTTACAGCTTTTAAACCATTTTAATATTAAAGGTCATTTGGTGCGCTATGATGAGCACAGCA
>ENA-ORSA01000415-ORSA01000415.1-human-gut-metagenome-genome-assembly--contig:-NODE-415-length-47235-cov-5.124184_pt1 | contig 47235 bp, 39 predicted proteins | sample MGYA00242179_ERZ509142 | MGnify/ENA primary metagenome ERZ509142 (study PRJEB26280, sample SAMEA2338659) | human gut metagenome | biome: human gut; feature: human-associated habitat; material: faeces... | reverse complement strand
TGCAGCCAAAAATCTATACATTTTTTTCTTCTTATCTGCTGACGGTTCTTTTCGATGATACCGCCTTGTTCTTCGTTTTGAATACAAGATCCTTTCTTTCAAAATCATAGCATGTTTCCTTTCCCGGCATGTTTCCTTTCCATGCCTGTCCTGTTTTACATCCTATGTTTTCAAAAAGGACTGCATACTTCTTTTTTGTTTTTTTGCCGATCTTTCGAACGCAGAAAACTGCAAAAAAAGAGACACCATGACGCTTTTCGCCACAGTGTCTGATTTTTATCTTATCTCCGACTAAGATAAAGGCTCCGCGAGTTCCGTGTTTTACACTTCCTACATTCTCTCCGGTGATGTGAATCCAAGTACATGGATGCAGCTCTCAAGCACATCTCTTGTCAGCATCAGAAGTGCCAGGTAACCTTTTTTCTTTTCTTCGTTCTCTTCGCTTAAGATCTTGACTTCATGATAGAAATGATTGAAGTCATTTGCCAGCTCATAAATATAGGCACAGATTTTATGCGGTGCCAGTTCTTCAAAAGCATTTTCCATAACTGCATTGAATTTGGACAATGCCAGCATCAGAGCTTTCTCGCTCTCACTGTTTGGTGTCTGGATGGTGATTCCTTCCAGAGAACCGCCTTCTGCCTGATAACGTGCCAGGATGGATTTGATACGCACGATCGTATACAGAATGTATGGACCGGTATTTCCTTCAAAGGAAGTGAAGCGGTCTACGTCAAAGACATAGTCTTTGGATGCCTGGTTGGAAAGGTCTCCGTATTTGATTGCGGAAAGTCCTACGATCTTGGCAGTCTCTTTGGCATCTTTATCTTTTACACTACGGTTCTCCACGATCTTGCGGTACATTTCCTCATCAATATCTGCGATCAGATTTTCCAGACGCATAACGCCGCCTTCTCTTGTCTTAAACGGCTTGCCGTCTTTTCCGTTCATGGTACCGAATCCGATATGGGTCAGTTCCACATCCGGTCCGACGAGTCCGGTCTTTCTTGCACAGCGGAATACCTGTACGAAATGCATGCTCTGACGCTGATCCGTCAGGTAAATAATGGCATCCGGGTTGTAATCCTGCATACGCATCACAATCGTAGCAAGATCTGTCGTACTGTATAACGAAGCTCCGTCTGACTTTAAGATGATACATGGCGGAATCTCTTTTGTATCCGTATCCTCTTTGACATCCACAACCAGAGCCCCTTCGCTCATGTAGGCAAAGCCCTTGTCCTTCATCATCTGTACCATATCCGGAATATACGGCTGTGCATCCGACTCTCCCTTCCAGAGCTCAAAGGAGACATTCAGATTATCATAGTTCTTCTTTAAATCTGTCACGGAAACATCCAGAATGTGTGCAAGAAGTGCACGGTATCCCCGTCTGCCGGCCTGCAGCTGGCTGGTTGCCTCCATGGCAGCCTCACGGAACGCTTCGTCTTCCTTACTCTTTTTGCTGGCAGTCGGATAGATATCCTCCAGTTCGGAAATGGTAAACGGCGCCTCTTTCGGATATTCTCCGGTATAGCTTTCATCATAGTATACCAGATCCGGCTTACGCTCTTTTAATTCTACAATGATCAGTCCCATCTGCAGACCCCAGTCTCCCAGATGCACATCACCGATCATGTGATGTCCCATAAATTTGCCGATCCGCTTGATACTCTCTCCAATGACAGCAGAGCGCAGATGTCCGACATGCAATGGCTTGGCAACATTGGCCCCGCCGTAATCTACAATAATGGTCTTCGGATGTGCCGCTTTGTCACAGCCAAATCTTCCCTCATCTGCTTTCATATCGCTGACATATTTCGCCAGATAGGCAGGACTTACTTTCATATTGATAAATCCCGGTTTTACAGACTCTACGCTCTCAAACAGTTCATTTTCTGCCAGCGCCTGCGCAATCTTATCCGAAATCATGAATGGTGCACACTTGTACTCCTTTGCTGCAGCCATTGCTCCGTTACACTGGTATTCACACAGGTCCGGACGATTGGAAAGTGTAACTTTCCCGTATTTTGCATCATATCCCTGACCGGTAAATGCATTTGTCACCTGCTCGGTGATCAGATCTATTAATGTCTTCATCCTAGGGTTCTCCTCTTTTTTTACTACAGATTATTGTATACATCATAGAGGAAAAAGTCAAACGCTTCTTCGTATCTGACATTTTTCTTCATACAAAAACGGCTGCCACATTACGCGGCAGCCGTCTCCACTTTTATCAGTTCGATCCGTTATTGTCTAATTGTTCTTTCCGGAAAGGTACTCATCAATACCCTTTGCAGCTGCCTTACCTGCTCCCATTGCAAGGATAACGGTAGCGGCACCTGTTACGGCATCTCCACCTGCATAAACACCGTCTTTGCTTGTTGCACCGGTATCTTCGGTTGCAACGATACACTTGCGGCGGTTTGTCTCAAGCCCCTTGGTTGTGGAAGAAATGAGTGGGTTTGGAGAGGTACCGAGTGACATGATCACGGTATCACAATCCATCTCATACTCAGAACCAGGAATCTCCACCGGACTTCTTCTTCCGGACGCATCCGGCTCACCGAGTTCCATCTTGATGATGCGCACACCCTTTACCCAGCCATTCTCATCGACAAGAATTTCCGTCGGATTCTGCAACAGATCAAAAATGATTCCCTCTTCTTTTGCGTGATGTACTTCTTCCTTACGTGCCGGAAGTTCTTCCTCACCACGACGGTATACAATATGTACCTCTGCGCCGAGACGGAGTGCGGTTCTTGCAGCATCCATGGCTACATTACCACCACCGACAACGACAACTTTCTTTCCATGGGAAATCGGGGTTTCATATCCTTCCTCAAATGCTTTCATGAGGTTGTTTCTTGTCAGGAATTCGTTTGCAGAGAATACTCCGTTTGCCTGCTCACCAGGGATTCCCATGAAACGTGGAAGTCCTGCTCCGGAACCGATAAATACAGCCTCAAAGCCTTCCTTTTCCATCAGCTCATCGATCTTTACGGATTTACCGATGACAACGTTGGTCTCGATATCCACACCGAGTGCTTTTACGTTTTCTACCTCGGCTGCTACAACCTTGTCCTTTGGAAGACGGAACTCCGGAATACCGTAGCTTAACACACCACCGGCACGATGCAGTGCTTCAAAAATGGTCACATCGTAGCCAAGCTTTGCCAGATCTCCGGCACAGGTCAGACCTGCAGGGCCGGAACCGATCACTGCTACTTTGTGTCCGTTTAACTTCTCTGCTTTCTTTGGCTTGATACCGTGCTCGCGTGCCCAGTCTGCAACGAAACGCTCTAATTTACCGATGGCAACCGGATCACCCTTGAAACCGCGGATACATTTACCTTCACACTGGCTCTCCTGCGGGCAGACACGTCCACAGACAGCCGGAAGTGCGGAAGACTCGGAGATAATATGATAAGCCTCCTCAAAATTGCGCTCCTTGACCTGTGCGATAAATGCCGGAATATTGATAGAAACCGGACATCCTTTCATACACTGTGCGTTTTTACAATTTAAGCAACGGGAAGCCTCTGCAACTGCCTCTTCCTCGTTGTATCCATAACATACTTCCTCAAAATTCGTAGCACGAACCTTTGGTTCCTGCTCACGAACCGGTACTCTGACTAATCCTTCCATTACTTGTCACCTCCGCAATGGCCGCATCCACCGTGATGGGTAGCGCCCTCTTCATATGCGAGCTTTGCTCTGCCTTCTTCTGTCTTATACTGCTGCTGACGCTTCATTGCCTGATCAAAGTCAACGAGATGTCCGTCGAACTCCGGTCCGTCAACACATGCGAATTTTACTTCTCCGCCAACCATCAGACGGCATGCTCCACACATACCGGTTCCGTCTACCATGATCGGGTTCATGGATACAACGGTAGGAATCTCAAGCTTCTTGGTAAGGATTGTAACGAATTTCATCATGATCATCGGTCCGATTGCGACACATACATCATAATGTTTTCCCTCATCGATCAATGCCTGTAACTGCTGACAGCCATTTCCGTGAAATCCATAAGTACCGTCATCCGTACATACATATACATTTCCGGCTACTGCCTTCATCTCATCCATATAAAAAAGCAGATCCTTGGTACGGGAACCCATGATCACGTCTGCATCAATTCCGTGCTCATGCAACCATTTTACCTGTGGGTATACCGGTGCGGTTCCCAGACCTCCTGCGATAAATACAATTTTCTTTTTCCTGGTCTCCTCAAGGTTCTCCTCCTCACAGAGTTCGGACGGACATCCCAAAGGTCCAACGAAATCTTCGAGAGCATCGCCCTCATTTAAGGCCATCATACGCTCGGTTCCTGCGCCAATCGTCTGTACCACGATGGTGACAGTCTCCTTCTCTCTGTCATAGTCACAGATCGTAAGCGGAATACGCTCTCCTACTTCATCTGTCTTTGCAATGATAAACTGTCCCGGCAGACACTCATTGGCCACACGCGGTGCCTTGATGTCCATCAGGATAATGTTATCTGCCAATGTTTCTTTTCGAACAATCGGGTACATAAACTGCCTCCTGTATGTAATAAATTTAATCTAATCCCTGTTCTCTTTTTCTGCTGAATACAAAAAGAGGTGTATAGCACACCTCTTTATTGTATATGACTTCTTCACTTTTCGCAACGACTTTTTTACGAAAAATATACAAGCTCATCTTCCGGTTTCTGGGCTTTTTCGATGGAAATCGGGTAAAGAACCGGTCCTTTTCCCTTATATTCCCGTGCAAATTCGACACGAATCTCTGCCGTAATTGTAATCCATGACTTGTGCGGAAGTTCCTCTTCCCTGTCATATTTACATTTGAAACCGATAAATGTCACATCCTCAATGCAGCAGGTCATCGCAAACCGTCCCGGAACAAACACGCCTTTCTTGAGTTTATCCGGATTATATACCAGAGCCAGGAATTTTACTTTCTTGCGATCGTATTTCTTGTAATTTTCCATGGCATCCATGTACCAGATAGCATAATCCGCATCGGTCAGCTCAATCACATCCTGATTGATATCAAACGGTAATTCCTCCGGACGCTCATCAATCGTTCCGTCCTTGCGCTCATAGACAATCTGTGCTTTCCGGTTGATGTTCTTAATGGTACGACGCAGATGTCCGCGATCGGTATCATCATCTGTACGGTTAAAAATAACCACATCACTGGAAAAAACCTGTTCCTGCATCATTGCACGCATATTATTCATATACAGATCATACGTCGTAGAATCTACGGTTGCCAGTGACTGTACAATCACCCAGCCCTCCGGCATTTTTGCCTCAAGCAGCTTGTCCATCCCCCAGGTGCCGTTGTACTCGATAAAAATTTGTTCCGGCTGATAGGTGTCCTGGATTTCCTGCAGTTTTGCAGGCGTAAAATCCTCTTCCTCTTCGACCGTTACCAGCTTGAAGTTGATGGTTGCCAGTTTTGCTTCGTCATATTCTTTCTCGCCGTCTTCGCACATGATGATAATTCCTTTCGAACCATCACCGAAGTTATTCTCAAACAGCGTTTCTTCTACGAGAGTTGTTTTTCCGCTGTCCATAAATCCTGTAAATAAATATACCGGAATATCCTGTGCCATAATTGCTCTCCTTACATTTTTATTAGGGTTTACAGCATTTTAAAGACCAAATGTCTTCAGTAATTCGTCCTCATGAATCTCCGTTCCGATTACCACGATACGTCCGGTGTAATCCGGCTCACCCTCACGGATCTCATACTCGCCCGGAACCATATCAAAGTACAGCCAGGTGCCATCGGTACTCTCCACCATACCTTTGGAGCGGAGGATATTGTCAGAATCGACAAACTTCTTAAGTACTTCCTCAAGTTTTGCACGCTCAAATTTGTGCGGTGTCTCCTTGCCCCAGCTGGTAAATACGTCATCTGCATGATGATGGTGATGGTGCTCATGGTCATGGCAGCCACAGGTACAGTTTTCATCATGCTCATGGTGATGCTCATGCTCCTCATGATCATGGCAGCCACAGGTACAGTTCTCATCATGTTCATGGTCATGATGATGTTCATGATCTTCGTGGTCATGGTGATGCTCATGTTCTTCGTGGTCATGGTCATGATGATGGTGCTCATGCTCATGTTCTGCCTCTTCCTTTGCATGATGTGCCTCGGCAAGAGCCTTCATCTCCAGATTATCCTGTCCTTCCATTACCTTAAGGATCTGTTCTCCGGATAATTTTGCCCAGTCTGTTGTAATAATGGCAGCCTTTGGATTCAATTCCTGGATTTTGTTGACACAAAACTCCAGCTGTTCCGGTGTTGCATTCTGGCTGCGGCTTAAAATGACAGTTGTCGCATACTCGATCTGGTTGTTGAAAAACTCACCGAACGCCTTCATCTGCTTGCTCGCCTTAAGCGCGTTTACAACCGTTACCAGTGCGTTTAATTTTACATCCTGCTCTTTTTCAATATCAATCACGGACTTCATAACATCGGAAAGCTTACCGACTCCGGATGGCTCAATCAAAATACGATCCGGATGATACTTGGTGATGACTTCATTTAAGTTCTTTCCGAAATCACCAACTAAAGAACAGCAGATGCATCCGGAATTCATCTCTGTAATCTGGATTCCAGCATCCTTTAAAAAACCACCGTCAATGCCGACCTCGCCAAATTCATTCTCGATAAGGACAATCTTTTCCCCGGTAAATGCCTCATCAATCATCTTTTTGATAAAAGTTGTTTTTCCGGCTCCTAAGAATCCGGAGATAATATCTATTTTGGTCATGATAATCCACTCCTTTTTGTTTTTTCAAAATCTATTCTATTTTACTCGTTTTTTTATAATAATGCAAGTTGTGACACAGCCGGTCTAATAATGCATATGATAAAGTTTTTCATACACACCGCCCCGTGCCAGCAGTTCTTCATGGGAACCGGATTCCGCAATCCCATCTTCTGTCAGAACCAGAATTTTTTGTGCATTCTGGATCGTTGTCAGACGGTGGGCGATCACAAATGTCGTACGGTTCTTTGCCAGTTTCTCCAATGATTCCTGTACGACCCTCTCGCTCTCGTTATCCAGTGCGGAAGTTGCCTCATCAAAGATCAGAACCGGTGGATTTTTCAAAAAAACACGGGCTATGGAAAGCCGCTGCTTCTGCCCTCCGGAGAGCTTGATTCCACGCTGTCCGATATCTGTATCATATCCATCGGGAAATGCCATGATAAATTCGTGGGCATTGGCATTTTTTGCAGCAGCAATCACTTCTTCCCTTGTCGCATCCGGCTTTCCATACCGTATATTTTTAAAAATCGTTCCCGCAAACAGGTATACATCCTGCTGCACCATTCCGATATGGTCACGCAGGCTCTTTAACGTCACCTTACGGACATCTTTCCCATCCACACGGATACATCCTCCGGTTACATCATAGAATCTCGGAATCAGGGAACAAAGCGTTGTCTTTCCGGCACCGGATGATCCCACCAGTGCCATATATGCCCCTGCAGGCACATGCAGATTGATCCGGTTAAGCACCTTCTCCTGATTGTCTTTGTACTGAAAAGAAACATTTTCAAAATCAATGGTTCCTTTCACATCAGTCAGTGCTACAGCATCGTTTGCATCCTGGATTTCCGGTTCAATATTCATAATTTCCTGAAACCGTTCAAATCCCGTATAGCCATTCTGAAACTGCTCGGTAAAGTCCACCAGTGTCCGGATTGGATCAGTAAATACCCCAATATACAGTAAAAACGTAACCAGATCATTGACCGTGACCATTCCCTTTGCAATGAGAACCCCTCCGGCAAGGATGACATTTACCTGAATCAGTGTTGTAAAAACGCCAACCCCGGCCTGAAAACTGCCCATGTAATGATAACTGTTCTTCTTTGCCGCAAGAAATCCGTCATTTCCATGACGAAATTTTTCGTTTTCAATCGCCTCATTGGCAAACGATTTCACCACACGGATGCCTGACAGATTATCCTCGATCTGTTCATTAATCTCGGCAATTTTAATACGGTTCTGCTGAAAAGCCCGGCGCATCCGCTTATTTAACGCAAATGCAAATACAAACATAACCGGAAGCACTGCAAACGCGGCAAGCGCAAGCCATCCATTAATGTTGAGCAGGATCACAAACGCTCCCACTATCTTTAATACCGACAGGATAATATTCTCCGGGCCATGGTGCAGCAGTTCTGTAATATCAAATAAATCTGCCGTCACACGGCTCATCAGCTGTCCGACTTTTGCATCATCATAAAAGGAAAAAGACAGCTTCTGCAGATGCCCAAACAATTCGGCCCGCATGTCATATTCCATTTTTGCCCCCATCACATGTCCATAATTTCCGATAAAAAACCGGCTGTAACAGTCCAATGCCAGAAGCACAAACAATCCGATGCCAATCAAAAAAAGTTTCCGCAACATCATCTGAGGCTGCTGATAAATCAGAGTCGATGTCACATACCGCACAACCAGTGGAATGGTCAGTGCCACTGCCGCAGAAAGTGTCGCAAATAACATGTCTGCCGCAAAAACTGCCCGGTAGGGTTTGTAATAGCTTATCATTTTTTTCAGATTTTGATTCATGGTTCACCTCATCCTGATCATTTTTGCAAAAAAGCACCCCGCGAGTTATCCCGCGGGGTTAAATACATTAGTTGTATTTTCTTTTTCTAGCAGCTTCAGATTTCTTCTTACGCTTTACGCTTGGCTTCTCGTAATGCTCTCTCTTACGAATCTCCTGCTGGATACCAGCCTTCGCACAGTTTCTCTTGAAACGACGTAATGCGCTATCTAAAGTCTCATTCTCTTTTACGATTACACTAGACATTCTTTCCTAACCTCCCTCCAGTTGCGATATTGTGCATCAACTGTAAGGTAATCTTAATTGCACTATCGATTATTTTAACAAAATATCCTGATTTGTCAATAGTTTTTCCGAAATTTGCATAGTTTTTTTCTTCCACATGCTTAAAGCTTTGTAAACACGGAAGTTTCTTTCTTCAATCCCTCTGCAATCGCAAAATTCTCATCCATCTTCTTGGAAATTTTATCCATATCGGATACAAGAACCTGTGTGCTGTCCGCTGCCGAAACGACTCCACTGACGCCTTCCTCGATTGCATGGGAAATCGTATTTACGGAATTTGCAATCTCATCCATGGAATTCTGTAAAGAATCCGTCTTTGCCTCAAAATCTGCCATGACGCTTTCAATAAACGTTGCCTTGTCATGATATGCGCCACCGGATTCCACAAACTTCTGGAATTCCGGCAGGATTTTTTCATTCATGTACTCTACCAGTCCGTTTGCATTGTCTGCAAGATTATGTACTGCAGTTATGACAATGGCATTGATGCTCTGGATATTGTTAGCCGCTTCCTGACTAGCGGCTGCCAGCTGACTGATTTCGGAGGCAACCACTGCAAATCCTTTTCCTGCATCCCCGGCACGGGCAGCCTCAATGGATGCGTTTAATGCCAGCAGGTTTGTCTGGCTTGCAATATTTAAGATGTCGTTTGTCAGATTGTCTACCTGGTTGACACTGTTGCTGTCCTCAATCGCCTGACTCAGCACGGAAACAATATCATTTACTTTCGCACCCGTTGTATCCATATTTTCACGCGCAGCATGTTCCATTGCCTCTGCATGCTCTTTCATTTCTTTGGTATACTGATTAATTTCAATCGTTTTCTCTGCAATTGACTTGACTTCACCGGCAACCGATTCGGTATTTTCATTAATCCGTGAAGCATTGTCGGAAATATCCTGCATCGTTGCAGAAAGTTCTTCCGTCAGTGCGGACAGATCGGACACACTTCCATTGGAAGTCTGTACACTCTCACGCACTTCATTTACAACGCCCTCAAGTTCCCTGGAATTGCTGCTGATCATCCGGAAAATTTCCTGCAGCTTTGCCATAAAAGCATTGATGCCTCCACCGACAGATGCCACTTCTTTGTTGTTGGTAATGGTAACCCTGCGGGTCAGGTCACCCTGCCGGTTATCAATTTCGGAAATAATCTCATTCATTTCCCTGTTCGTATTTGCAAGCGGATAAATTACCCACCGAAGCACTGCCACCATTGCTGAAAAAAGTGCCGCAATACTAATCAGAATCGTCACTATGCTTGTTCCTATTGAACTATGGTATGCAGATGTCAGTTTCTGTCTCTGTGCATTTGCATCCTGATTTACAATTTTCTTGATACTTTCGATATCCGACTCAATGGCATCTGCACACTTGCTGATTTTTCCATTGGCAAGTTCATAGGCATCTTCACTTTTCCCTGCTGCGGAAAATGCCATAACATTGGCACATTCATACTTTAATTCTTCGTAATTTTTTTTGATATCATTGTATTCTTTTTTGGTATCCGGTGTCACGTATATCTTGTAACTTTCCAGATCTTTCTCCAATGCATCTTCCTGACTGCGGATTTTTTCCACCAGCTGGATCATGGAATCCAGATCCACCGCTATGATATGGGACAGACCCAGATTATGGATGTCCTGCGTCTGTTTCTGGATTTCTGCCAGACCCGAAACATTCTTTAAAGATACTTCCGAAATCTGTACGGCACTCCGGTTAACGTTCCTGATATTGGAAACAGACATCACGTTCGAGATGATACTGAATATTCCAAGTATAAATACCGGAATTAAAATGATAAGTTTGGTACTTAATTTCTTTTTCTGATTCATATGCTCCCACCTCTTAGCCTGCTACTGATTTTGTAATACCATTGACCAGATTATCCATCAGTTCCTGTAACTTTACGTGGTTTGGATTTCCTGCTGCCATCGTATTCCCGAATTCCTTGCTTGCATCCCAGTAACTGTTTCCGACACGCTGCAGTTTTCCGAATTCCGACTGTGCAATCACTGCCTGAATGGATGGGGAAGCTTTAACCGCATCCGAATCCGCTGCCTTTGTATTGGAAGGTCCCTGTCCGTTCATCTCAAACCGGACAGTCTGGTTCTGCTCATTGGTCAACCAGTCTGCCAGTTTTGCTGCCCACTGTGGATTTGCCGAATAAGCACTGACTCCCATCAGCTTATAGCCGGTAAAGGAAGCCATCTGTACCTGTTTTCCTGCCACGGTATAGGTCGGAAGCTTGGCTGCGCCAATATCATTTCCCCAGATCTTTTTCAGTTCGGTCTCACTCCATACACCGCTTACCCCTGCAATTACACTGCCTTTTTTTGCACCTTTAATAAAATCTTCATTCACCGCATTTTCAAATCCACTGCTGGAACTGATATCAAGCATCGCCTGCGCAATATCCACGCCTTTGATATCCCCTTCGGTGGAATTCCATTCACAGTGGTTTGTCACATTGTCATCATTGATACCGAAATCCAGTCCTGTATTTCCGAAAAACGAATACAGATACCAGCCGGAAGACCAGTCCATCATAAACTTCTTATGATTTTTTTCTGCTACTTTTAAAATGCCGTCAAGGGTTTTGACATCCGAATCACTCAGGTACTTTTTGTTATAATACAAAAAATACCCATTGTCTGCAGTCATGGGATATGCATAAAGCGTATCATCGACTGTGGCAGCGTCTATTGCGCCCTCCACATTTGCTTTTTTCACTTCGTCTGCATTCGGAACCGGATACAATGCACCACCGGCCGCCATAGAAGCCACCTGGTCATCTGCAAGGATAAACACATCAGCTGCGTTATGCACATCTCCAAGCACATTGTCACGCGTATCGGAATCCGCATTCTGTTCCAGAGTGATATCAAAAGTTGCCTGCCCCTTATACTCTTCTTTGAAACTGTCGATCATCTTATTCAACGCATCATACGTTGATTCCTCTGCCCACACTCTCAGTTTTACCGTTCCGCTCGTCCTGTCCGTCTCCTGTGCACTGCCCTGCGTGGTCTCCGTTGCACCCTGAGGTACCGCCGATGCGCAGCCGCCCAGCATGGACACAGCAAAGATTCCTGCCAGCATGGCTGACAATAACCTCTTTCTCTTCATAAAGTCTCTCCCTTTCTTCATGTCGTTTCCACCTTTTGTTGTATATACACAAATTTCACAGTGGATTTACTGTTATTATACTATAAATATTTGCAAAAAACAGGTAAAATTGCATTTTTATTGCGCATTTTTACCTGTTTTTTGCGTTTTTATTATATTCTTTTATACGTTATCAGTGATAGATTATTTCAACATGTTTTCCAGTGCCGTCTTCGCCTGTGCAATGGCATCCGGAATACCAGCCGGATTCTTTCCACCGGCCTGTGCCATATTCGGACGTCCGCCACCGCCACCGCCGACGTTTCCGGCGATCGCCTTGATCAGATTACCGGCATGTGCCCCCTGCTTCATCGCTGCATCGGTTGCCATGGCAATCAGGTTTACCTTTCCGTCACAATCGGATGCGATCACTACGACGCCCTCACCGATCTTGTCCTTCAGCTGGTCACCGAGATCACGCAGACCATTCATATCCACACCAGATACGCTGGTTGCCAGAAGCTTCACACCTTTGACATCCTCGATCTGATTCATCACATCCCCAAGTGCATCCTTGGCTGCCCTGCTCTTTAACGCCTCGTTCTCGCTCTGCAGTTCTTTCATCTCTGCGGTCAGATGCTCCAGACGTTCCTTAAGGTTTGCAGGTGTGGATTTTACAACCTTCGCTGCTTCCTGAAACTCTTCTTCCATCTTTTTGTAGTATGCAATCACATTGTCACCAGTCAGTGCTTCGATACGGCGCACACCGGCTGCAACACCGCTCTCTGAAAGAATCTTAAATGTCTTGATCTCTGCAGTATTCTTTACATGTGTACCGCCACAGAACTCCCTGGAGAACTCTCCCATGGAAACGACACGGACTTTTTCCCCATACTTTTCGCCAAACAGAGCCATTGCCCCGGTCTTCTTTGCCTCATCAACGGTCATGATATCGGTACGGACTTCCATGCCCTCGTTGATCTTTTCATTGACCATGATTTCCACTTTCTGTAACTCTTCCGGAGTCATGGCTGCAAAGTGGGTGAAATCAAATCTGGTACGTTCACTGTCCTGATAAGACCCCGCCTGCTCGACATGTGTACCCAGCACTTCACGGAGTGCTTTCTGCAGTAAATGGGTTGCCGAATGGTTTGCACAGGTCTTTGCGCGAAGTTTTGCGTCTACAACCAGTTCCACTTCCTCGCCGGTATGGATCATGCCGGATACCATATGTCCGATATGTCCGTATTTACCGCCCAGAAGCTTAACCGTATCCTCTACCTGAAATACGCCGTCTGCCGTACGGATCTGTCCCTTATCGCCCTGCTGACCGCCCATCGTGGCATAAAACGGAGTCTTCTCTACGATAATGGTTCCTGCATCCCCATCGGAAAGTGCTTCCACGATCTCGGTCTCGGTCGTCATAACCGTAACTTTAGAAGCATATGTCAGATTCTCGTATCCGACAAATTCTGTTGTGATGGAAGGATCAATCTGCTCGTAAACCGTTGCATCCGCACCCATGTAGTTTGTCACTTTACGGGCACTTCTGGCTTTCTGTCTCTGTTCTTCCATACAGGCCTTAAACTCGTCCTCATTATAGGAAAAGCCCTTTTCTTCAAGGATTTCTTCGGTCAGATCTACCGGGAATCCGTAAGTATCGTAAAGTTTGAATGTATCGGCACCGGAAAGTTCCTTTTTGCCGTTTTTCTTCATCTCCTCCATCAGGTCAGACAAAATGGCAAGTCCCTGATCAATGGTCTTATTGAATTTCTCTTCTTCCTGTGTCAGAACCTTAAAGATAAATTCTTTCTTCTCTTCCAGTTCCGGATATCCATCCTTGCTCTCATTGATGACAGTTTCTGATAATTTTGCAAGAAACAGTCCGTCAATTCCAAGCATCTTTCCGTGACGTGCCGCACGACGGATCAGACGGCGCAGAACGTAGCCTCTTCCTTCATTGCTTGGCATAACACCATCGGATACAAGAAATGTGGAAGAACGGATATGATCCGTAATCAGACGGATGGATACGTCATCCATGGCATCTACTTCATACTTCTTTCCGGACATCTCACAAATCTTGTCGCGGATCGCTTTCATGGTATCAATATCAAATACGGAATCCACATCCTGCATAACAACTGCCAGACGCTCAAGTCCCATACCGGTATCAATATTTTTCTGGGAAAGCTCGGTATAACCGCCCTTGCCGTCCCCTTCAAACTGTGTAAACACGTTGTTCCATACTTCCATGAAACGGTCACAATCACAGCCTACTTTACAATCCGGACTTCCGCATCCGTATTTTTCGCCTCTATCATAGTAAATTTCAGAACACGGACCACATGGACCGGCACCATGCTCCCAGAAGTTGTCACATTCTCCGGTCTCAGGATCACGGTAAAAACGTGTGATCTTCTCTCCCGGAACTCCTACTTCCCTGGTCCAGATCTCATACGCTTCCTCATCTTCTCCATAAATGGACGGATACAGACGATCCTCCTCAAGCCCAAGTACCTTTGTCAGGAATTCCCATGACCAGGCAATCGCTTCATGCTTAAAATAATCCCCAAAAGAGAAGTTTCCAAGCATCTCAAAGAATGTAAGGTGACGCGCAGTCTTTCCTACATTTTCAATATCTCCGGTACGCACACACTTCTGACATGTAGTCACACGTCTGCGTGGCGGAATCTCCTGTCCTGTAAAATACGGCTTGAGCGGTGCCATTCCCGCATTGATGAGTAATAAGCTGTTGTCATTGTGTGGTACTAATGAAAAGCTCTTCATGACAAGATGTCCCTTGCTCTCGAAGAAGTCAAGATACATCCGGCGCAGCTCATTTACGCCATAACTCTTTTTCATTACCAGTTCCTCCAAAATCATTCTTTCGTCGTGTCAGCCTTCGCATCCTTGTGCCTGCGGAGTCTGATACCAATAAATGCCCCTAATCCGCCGATCAAAGCCAAAGCAGCCATCTCGACCACATATCTGCCAATACATAAAAGAAAATCTGTCATATAGTTTTCTCCTCTCTGTTGTTACCCCATTAACTTAATTATTATATATGAATTTTTCTGTAAATTCAAGAGTTAGAGTTCCCCGAACGGAAATACCTGATTCTCCCTTTCAATTTCAATTACGCGGTCTGCCATTCCAAGATTTGTAATGTGTTTTTTGTATTCCCTGATTGCAGAATAATCCTGCCACATATGCATCGGGAAAACAAATTCTGCATCGGTGTTTTTCAGCACAAAATCAATCCCGAGTGTCTGATACGGTCCCAGCCGCGGATCCATCGGGACAAACGCAAAATTGACCGGCTTGTCCGCAAGCTTACGGATCTCGTGCCGGAAAGTGCGTTCCTGTTTGCCGTTTATAAGTTCTCCCACATGTTCCATCTTCCAGTCGTTTAAATCTCCTGCATGGAAGATACTCACCCCACGCACATTCACATAAAATGCCACTCCTGCATCGGTAGACAAAAGGGTCTGGATCTTTAGATCATCCACTTCATAATGGTTGTTTGCGGAGACAAACGTCACTTTTTTCCGCACCCCCGGGTCAATTCCATGCTTTTGCAGAAAATGCGGACTGATGCGGATATCCTTGGATAAAATATAATGTACATTGGTATATTTTTCACTCCAGCGCAGAATATCCATGTCAAAATGATCCTGATGTTTGTGGCTGGCAAACATATAGATTTTTGTATCCGGTGCGTAATCTGGAATCTTTCCCGTAAAGTGGAAACCATTCACCCGGTCCCCGCCAAAATAATCAAAAATCAATACCAGATCATCCACTTCCACCAGAAAACAGCTGTGATGTATAAAAATTACCTGCATGTTATTCCAATCTCCTTTATCATCTGTGTTACAAGCTTTTGAAATACCGGAGCCACCGCATCGGCTGCTTCCTGCACCTCCTTATGGGACAATGGCTGTGGCGAAATGCCGCATGCCAGATTCGAGATACAGGAAATTCCCACAATCCGCATCCCCATATGATTCGCCGCCACAGCCTCACATGCCGTACTCATTCCTACGGCATCCGCTCCGAGTGTACGCGCCATTGCCACCTCCTGTGGAGATTCATAGGCCGGCCCGGTAAACTGCAGATACGTTCCCTCTTTTAAATCCGCCCCGGTCTCTGCCGCACATTTTTTTGCGATTTTCTGTAAATCATAATCATAAATCCGGCTCATATCCGGAAACCGCGGTCCCAGTTCCTCTATATTTTCTCCAATGAGCGGCGACGGAACAAAACTTGCAATCTGCCCGGTAAGAAGCATCAGATCCCCCGCCTTCATGCCCAGCTGGATTCCGCCCGCTGCATTTGTCAAAAACAGAACTTCTGCCCCCAGAAGTTTCATCAGCCGGATCGGCCGTACCACTTCCGTCATGGAATATCCTTCATAATAATGCACACGTCCCTGCATGCACACAACCGGCACATCCCCGACATAACCAAACACAAAGCGCCCGGTATGGCCCGGCACCGTAGATACCGGAAATCCCTCGATCTCATGATAATCCACCGTGGCCTCCACGCGAAGCTGCGACGCATAATCACCCAGACCGGACCCCAGTACCAGTGCCACTTTCGGCACAAAATCTGTTTTCGTCCTCACGCTGCGCACACAGCGCATGAGAGTTTCATATTCGTTGCTCATTTGTTCTCCTTATTTTTTGCAATTACATACAGAATTTCATTAACTAATAGTATAACAGAATCAAAAATAAAATAAAACAAGAGCAACTGAAATTCATACTTTTTTTATTTCTCTTAAATAATGATGCAGATCATTCCCCCATTGCTGTCATTGACAATTTTCTGCATAGTATCCTGCAGTTTCAGCTGGCACTCATCATCCATCTGCAGGATCTTGCTGCGGATGCCGTCTTCCATCAGTTCCCCGACCGATTTTCCGAAAATATTTGTGGTCCAGATTCCTTCCTTGCTCTCCTCCCCCTCGCGGATATATGCAATCAGATCATTTGCCTGTTCCTCACTGCCGACAATCGGTGCTATTTCGGTCTCAATGTCTGCCTTGATCATATGAATGGACGGGGAAATTGCCCGCATTTTCACGCCATATTTTCCGGCATGCTGGATCAGCACCGGATCTTCCATCCGGATATCCGAAAGCCCCGGCATGACCACTCCATACCCCTTCTGTTCCACAGCTGCCATGGCATCTTCCACACGCTCGTATTCTTTTTTCATCCGGGAGAGGGAACGCAGCATGGAAATCATCTGATATTCCCCTTCGATCTGCATTCCCGTCATCTCACTGATGTAGGAGAAATAGCACTGTTCCGTTGTCTCCATACGGATCGTCACGGTTCCGTTGGAAAGATCTGCCGTCTGTAGCTGGATGTCACGAAAGACCTCCTCTGCCATCTGCTCATTTGCACTTTTTACCCATTCCTGCCCGGCAAGCACAGCCGCTGCATCCCGCACGCGGCCGATTCCATCCATCAGTCTGGAAGCCGTCTGAATCATGGCTGCCTTTAATTTATGTTCCATTGGAAGCATTTCCGTCCACTTTGGAATTGCAAAGTCCACACGGGTAACCGGAAATTCAAACAGAATCGCCTTCATAACTGTGACCAGATCCTCCCGGTGCATCTGCTGACAGTTGACCGGAACCACTACCGCCTGATATTCCTGCTCTAAGCTTTCTTTCAGTGCAAGTGTCTCACTGCTGTATGGGCGCACGGAATTTAAAACAATCACATACGGTTTTCCAATCTCTTTAAGCTTTTCCACCGCGGTTTGTTCTGCCTCCACATAATTTTCCCGCGGAAGTTCCCCGATACTGCCATCCGTTGTCACCACAATACCAATGGTTGCATGGTCTTTGATTACTTTTTCTGTTCCAATTCTCGCTGCATCCGAAAAAGGAATTTCCTCCTCGAACCACGGCGTATGTACCATGCGGTATCCGTCCCCCTCCAGATGACCATTTGCTCCCTCTACCATAAACCCGACACAGTCAATCAGACGCACACTGACACTGCTCTCATCTGCAAGTGTGATCTCTGCTGCCTCCTGCGGAATAAATTTCGGTTCTGTCGTCATGATCGTTTTCCCGGCGGCTGACTGAGGCAGTTCATCGAGCGTCCGTTTTTTTTCTTCCTCATCTTCGATGTACGGAAGTACAAACAGATCCATAAACCGCTTAATGAACGTTGACTTTCCGGTGCGGACCGGTCCTACGACACCAATGTAGATTTCGCCGTTCGTTCTTTTCTGGATATCTTTATATAAATCAAACTCCATAAAAAAATCTCCCTTCTTTGCATATTCGATTAATCTATCTAATCTATATGCAAAGGGGAGAATTCTTATTCACAGAAATACTCTGTTGTATATTTATTTCTCAGATGACTTCTTTTTGTCGGAAGTCTTCTTCTTTGCAGCTTCTTTCTCTGCTGCTTTCTTTGCCTGCTCAGCAAGCACTTTTTCACTGATGCGTCCATACATCTGCATGTATTTATAGAGTTTCTTTGCCAGATCCTTGGTAATCTGTCCCTCCAGGGCACGCCACTTCCAGTTTTCTCCAAGTGTGGAAGGAATGTTGATACGGGCTTCGGAGCCGAGTCCGATCAGATCCTGCATCGGAACAATCGCCATATCTGCAACGGATGACCATGCGGCACGCATCATACCCCAGTTATATCCTTCCTCCTCGGTCAGATTCAGGTACTCGGTTGCGAACTTGACAGATGCTTTCGGTGCCGTCTTCATCCATCCCATCACGGTATCATTATCATGTGTTCCTGTATACACAACACAGTGACTGGTATAGGTGTGTGGCAGATAATCACTTCCCTCACGGCTGTCAAACGCAAACTGGATGACTTTCATGCCCGGGAATCCGGAATCCTTTAAAAGTTTGCGGACGGAATCTGTCAAAAATCCAAGATCTTCCACAATGATCGGAAGCTTGCCAAGTTTCTTCTCCAGCTGGTTAAACAGATCCATTCCCGGACCCTGTTTCCATTTTCCGTTCTTTGCAGTCTTATCTTTTGCCGGGATTGCATAATAAGAATCAAATCCGCGGAAATGATCGATGCGGATAATATCATACAGCTCGCTCATCGCTTTGATTCGTTTGGTCCACCATGCATAGTTATCTTTTTTCATTTCATCCCAGCGGAACAGCGGATTGCCCCAGAGCTGTCCATCTGCCGAAAATCCGTCCGGCGGGCATCCTGCCACTTCAATCGGATTTAAATCTTCATCCAGATAAAACTGTTTCGGATTTGCCCATACATCCGCACTGTCTCCGGCCACATAGATCGGCACATCTCCGATAATCTCGATTCCGTTTTCATTGGCATATGCCTTTAACTCTCTCCACTGTTTAAAGAACAGATACTGAAGCATCTTATAAAACTCAATATCTTCTGCGTACTTTTTTCTTGCCTCATCCAATGCCGCTGCGTCACGCACACGAAGTTTCTCATCCCACTGCCCCCATGCTTTTCCGTCATTTGCATCTTTTAATGCCATAAACAGCGTATAATCTTCCAGCCAGTCCTTTTCCGTCTCACAAAATGACGAAAAATCTTCCGGCATATTTTTTACAAAACGGGCATATGCTTTATGCAGCAATGCATAGCGTGATACATACATGGTTCCATAATCAATGTATTCCTCGCTTGTGCCCCAGTCAAATGACTCACATTCCTTTTCCTTTAATAAATTTTCCTTGCAGAGAATGTCCAGATCGATAAAGTACGGATTTCCCGCAAAACTGGAAAACGACTGATACGGTGAATCTCCGTAACTGGTCGGACAGATCGGCAGAATCTGCCAGTAAGTCTGACCTCCTTTTACCAGAAAGTCTACAAATTTTCTGGCTGATTTTCCCATAGTTCCAATGCCATACGGTGATGGCAGGGAAGATATCGGCATAAGTACGCCACTTGTTCTCATAAGTGATTCCTCCTAAGATCCAATCTATAATCTATAATTATATCATACCACCTTTTTGTCCCCTTGTAAAAAGCATTTTTCAATGCTAGTATGAAAGAAAGGGATTACGAGGTGAAGAATTATGAACGATGTCATAAAACATAAAATCAAACACAATGCACACCGTGCACTGGTATCTGTCAAATGGGTAATTTTTGCAATTCTTGTCGGCGGTATCGTCGGGCTGTGCGGCACGGCATTTTACTTTTGCCTGACATTTGTCACCGTACTGCGTGGACAGAATCCGTGGCTTTTATATCTGCTCCCTGTCGGGGGACTGATCATTGTCGGTGCTTACCATCTGCTGCGGGACGAAAAAGATACCGGAACCAATCTGGTCATCTCTGCCATCCACTCGGATGACGAGCTGCCCCTGCGCATGGCTCCTTTGATCTTTATTTCCACACTGATCACGCACCTGTTTGGCGGATCTGCCGGCCGTGAAGGTGCCGCCCTGCAGATGGGTGGCAGTATCGGAAACGCAATCGGAAAATTCTTCCGTTTTGACGATAAAGATAAACATGTCATGATCATGTGCGGCATGAGTGCCGCGTTTTCCGCTCTCTTTGGTACCCCGATGGCTGCTGCCATCCTTCCAATGGAAATTGTAAGTGTCGGTGTCATGTACTATACTGCCCTTGTTCCATGTGTGATCAGTTCTCTTGTCGCACACGGAGTTGCTTACCTGTTTGGTGTTTCCAACCAATGGTTTTCCATCGAGCACATCCCGGACTTTGGCATTCTTCCTGCCGTGCAGATTTCCATCCTTGCCGTGCTCTGCGCACTGGTAAGTATTGTTTTTTGTGTTCTTCTGCACAAAAGTGAAGAAATTTACCGCAAACTGTTCCAGAATCCCTACATCCGCATCTTTGCCGGTGGATGTATTGTTGTCATTCTGACGATGCTTGTTGGCAACCAGAATTACAACGGTACCGGTATCGGCATCATCCAGATGTGCATTGATGGAACAGTCCGTCCGGAAGCCTTCCTGTTAAAGATGATCTTTACCGCACTGACTCTTGGTGCCGGTTACAAAGGCGGAGAAATTGTTCCTTCCTTTTTCACCGGCGCGGCCTTTGGCTGTCTGTTTGGAACGCTGACCGGCATATCCCCGACACTTTGTACGGCTGTCGGCATGACTGCCGTATTCTGTGGTGTCACAAACTGTCCGATCACTTCACTGTTAATCAGTTTTGAATTGTTCGGTTATGACGGCATGCCGTATTTTCTTCTGGCTGTCGCTTTCAGCTATATGCTCTCCGGATACTTTGGTCTGTACCGGAGCCAGAAGATTGTGTACTCCAAATACAAAACCAGTTACATCAACAAGACAACTCATTAATCCCAAGAACCACACAGCCAGTCGCCGGCAATTCCATGTTCGAATGAACCGAACCGATTGGCCGGGTTCCTGCATGCAGGTCATCAATATATAACGTCCATGTCCTGTCATCCGGCAGCAGGAGTGTTTCTTTTCTGCCGGATGCATTGTATGCCACCAGAAGTGTCTCTTCCGGCTGGCGGATTGTAAACGCGATGGTCTGTTCGGATGTCATTTCCATAAACAGAATATTCTGGCGGATCTCCTCTGCGTCTGTCATACGCAATCCTTTATGTGCTTTCCGAAAAGCAATCAGTCCCCTGTAATACTGCTGCAGCCCTTTTTGTCCATCGCTCCAGTCATAGCGCAGTACATTTGTTTCATACGGCAGATTATAACTGTTCTCGGATATCTCACCATTTTTTCCAGCTGGTTTGGTTCGTGCAAACTCTTCTCCCCCCAGGAAAAACGGAACTCCCTGTGCGGTAAATACCATCGCAGCCGCCAGACGGTTCATTGCAAGGCGTTCGCCTGCATCACAATCCGATCTGGAAATCTGCAGTTTATCCCACAAGGTCAGATTGTCGTGACAGGAAACATAATTGATCACTTTCTCCGGTGTATCCGTCCATGTGCCGCCGGCTGCATAGGTATAAGCTGCATAATCTACCTGTGGATGCCACACACCTCCTGTTGCACAGTAACGCACCGCAACTTTCATTTTTTCCTTTCCGCTGACATAGCCGCAGTCTTTGTTATAAAACACATGTCCGCGCACCATGTCCCGGATATCATCCGAAAACATTCCGATGCCGTCCAGCATACGCGCGTTTCTCTTCATGGCACGCCTAAATTCCGGCATGGTTGAAGTACCGCCTGTCCAGCCCTCTCCATACAGAATGATATATGGATTGATTTCTTTTAACCTGCGGCTGATCTCATTCATGGTATCAATATCAAGAACACCCATCAGATCAAACCGGAACCCATCCACATGATATTCCCTTGCCCAGTAACAGACAGATTCTACGATGTATTTGCGCATCATCGGCTGCTCCGAAGCAATTTCATTGCCACAGGCAGATGCATTGGAATATCTGGTTCCGTTCATCCGGTAATAATAATCCGGCTCACATTTCTGCAGACAGCTGTCCAGATCATAGGTGTGATTGTACACCACATCCATGATCACTCCGATACCCTCCCTGTGAAAAGCCGCAATCATTTCTTTCATTTCCCGGATACGCACCTCCCCATGGAACGGATCTGTTGAAAAAGATCCCTCCGGTACGTTATAATTCAGCGGATCGTATCCCCAGTTATACTCCCGCTTCTTTGGTGCCGCCTCATCAATACTTGCAAAATCATACATTGGCATGATCTGCACATGCGTAATACCGAGCGATTTCAGATAATCCAGCCCGGTAGCTTCTCCCTCTTTGTTTTTGGTTCCCTTTTCTGCCAGTCCCAGATACTTTCCCGGATATTTTACCCCGGAAGAGCCATCCGCGGTACTGTCCAGAACAGAAATCTCACAGATCACCAGATCCGTACGGTTTGAAAAAACCGGTCCATGATCCTCCTTAAAATTCTCCGGATCAGTTTCTTTTAGGTCCAGCACCATACTCCGCTGCCCGTTCACACCGACAGCTACCGAATATGGATCCTGTGACTCCACGGTCTTGCCGCTTCTCTCCAGACGGTATGTATAATAAACATGCCGCAAATCTCCGTCTACCCGAATCGTCCAGGTTCCCTGTACATCCCGTTTCATCGGAAGTGTATCCGACAGGCAGTCCCCGTCTCCTTCCCGATACAGACACAGTGTTACTGCATCCGCAGTCGGAGCCCAGAGCCGGAACGCTGTATATTTCTTTGTGTACACAGCACCCAGATCATTTCCATCATATGGAATCCTTTGCTGCATTCCCTCTCTCCTCCCTGAAATATATTATTTTCGCTTTTTTTCGTAATTCATTATATTTTAATTTTATGTATCTGTAAATTGGAAAAATCACTAAGTTTTTTTCAATATTTTGTGAAATAAGACGAAGAAAAGAGGCATTCCATGTTTTATGCCATGAAATGCCTCTTTTTTTGTTTTCCGTATCAGGCAAACCCTTATGCGTTTGTTGCCTGTACCATTGCCTCAAGGGTTCTGACTGCTGCTCCCGAATCGATCGTCTTTGCTGCAAGTGCAATGCCATCTGCAATACTGTCTGCCTTTTTCCCAATATACAAAGCGGCTCCTGCATTCAAAAGCACAATCTCCCTCTTTGGTCCCTGTTCCTTTCCGGAAAGAATATCTCTGGTGATCTGTGCGTTTACGGCTCCTTCCCCACCCTGCAGTTTTGCGATTTCACACCGCTTTAATCCAAACTGTTCCGGTGTGATTGTATAGGTGGTTACTTTTCCGTCTCTAATTTCAGATACCGTGGTCTCGCCGGTCAGTGTGATCTCATCCATGTTATCCTCTCCGCTGACAACCATTCCCCGTTCTACCCCGAGGTTCATCATGGTTCCCGCAATCACTTCCGTAAGTGCCGGGGAATACACCCCTACAAGCATTGCCCTGGCACGGGATGGATTAGAAAGCGGTCCTAAAATATTAAACACCGTGCGGATGCCCAGCTGTTTTCTGACCGGTCCCACATACTTCATGGCAGGATTAAAATGCGGTGCAAACATAAATCCGATCCCGACCGTCTCCACACACTTTTCTACCACAGCCGGATCTGCGGAAATATTTACGCCAAGTGCTTCTAACACATCTCCGGCACCACTTTTAGAAGAAATGGAACGATTGCCATGTTTTGCCACCGGAAGCCCTGCTGCTGCCACAACGAACGCTGATGTTGTGGAAATATTAAACGAATAGGTACAGTCTCCGCCGGTACCGACAAAATCTACATAATCCTCTACCTTCGGACTGATCGTATTTGCCTTGTTGCGCAATACGGTTGCCAGTCCCGTAATCTCATCCAGCGTTTCCCCTTTCATGCGGAGTGCTGTCAGAAAACATGCAATCTGCGCCTCTGTTGCCTGTCCGGTCAGAATCAGCTCCTGTGCTTTCATCGCTTCCTCTTTTGTCAGATCTTTTCCCTCTACCAGTTTGGCCAGAATCTCTTTCATCTATGATATCCTCCTTGTTTTATTCGCTTTTCCGTTACATTTCATTTAACTCTTTTTTGAATGTGCTGCAATAGTCTGCTGCAGCCTGCGGATCAAAATCGTGCTTCCGCATCAGTGTGATAAAATGAGAGCCTACAATGGCTCCGTCAATAATCTCTTTCATCGGACGTACATCCTCCGCCGTGCGGATACCAAATCCCATCATAACCGGAATTTTTGCCTCTTTCTTTACCGTTGTCAGGTATTCTAAAATCTGACGGTGGAAGGTTGCTTCCTGTCCGGTAACTCCCATGGAAGACACACAGTAGACAAATCCCCGTGCATTTTTAAGGATTTTTGGCACACGGTCTTTGGATACCGGGGAAACCAGCTGGATCAGAATGGTTCCATCCTCTTTCTGTAACTGTGTCTGGAGTTCTTCCTGCTCTTCCAGCGGCAGATCCGGAATGATCAGTCCATCCACCCCGCAGGCATTGCACTCTTTTACAAATTTTTCCACGCCATAATGCAGTACCGTGTTGTAATACATCATAAATACAACCGGGATCTGCACACCATCGGTCCGCATCTCTTTCATACAGGTAAATGTTTTCTCCAGATTTGCCCCACCGAGAATTGCCTCATAGGAAGCTGCCTGAATGACCGGACCGTCTGCCACCGGATCGGAAAACGGAATTCCAAGTTCAATAATGTCCGTTCCTGCCGCTTCCTGTGCCTTGATGATCGCCTTTGTCTTATCATAATCCGGCAGACCTGCTGTGATATAAGTAATAAATGCCTTTTCTTCCTTTTCCTGTAACGCCTGAAGCGCTGTCTCAATTCGATTCATCCCTGTTATGCCCTCCTTAATTCAGATATCCTTTTCCGTCAAGATAATCCGCAATGGTGTTTACATCTTTATCTCCGCGACCGGACAGACAGATAACCATGCTCTGATCCATAGTCATTTCTTTTGCCTTTTTAAATGCATAGGCAATGGCATGTGCACTCTCAATTGCCGGAATAATTCCCTCTAACTTACACAGTTCCATCAGCGCATCCATTGCCTCCACATCCGTAATTGCCACATATTTTGCACGTCCGGTATCCCGCAGATATGCATGCTCCGGTCCGACTCCCGGATAATCCAGTCCGGCGGAAATAGAGTGTGCCAGCTGGATATTTCCATCGGTATCCTGCAACAGATACGAACGCATGCCATGCAATACTCCGGGCTCTCCCAAAGCCATGGCGCTGGCATGTTTTCCGGTCTCAATTCCAAGGCCCGCTGCTTCTACACCGATCAGTTCCACCTCCGGCTCATCAATAAAATCGGCAAACATTCCGATGGAATTGGAACCGCCGCCCACACATGCCATAACCACATCCGGATTCTTTCCTTCTGCTTCCATGTGCTGACGCTTTGCCTCCCGGCTGATCACACTCTGAAACTCTTTCACCATCTTCGGATACGGATACGGTCCTACCGCAGATCCGATAATATAGAACGTATCCTCCGCTGTTTTGGCCCAGGTACGGATGGCTTCGTTTGTCGCGTCTTTTAAGGTATTGCTTCCGGATTCCACGGATACCACTTTTGCACCAAGCATCTCCATACGCATCACATTCAGTTTCTGTCTCTGGATATCTTCTTTTCCCATGTACACCGTACATTCCATATCAAACAGTGCTGCTCCCGTTGCAGTAGCTACACCATGCTGTCCTGCACCGGTCTCCGCGATTACCTTTGTCTTTCCCATACGCTTTGCCAGAAGGATCTGACCGATCACATTGTTGATCTTGTGGGCACCGGTATGGTTTAAATCTTCACGCTTTAAGTAAATTTTTGTACCGTATTTTGCAGACAGACGCTCTGCATAGTAAAGCGGTGTCTCTCTGCCGACATACTGTTTCAGATAATAATGATACTGCTTCATAAACTCCGGATCATGAATAGCCTCCTCATATGCCTGATCCAGTTCCTGTAAGGTATTCATCAGCGACTCTGCCACATACTGTCCGCCAAACTGTCCATAATATGCTTTCTTATTCATCTTTCTTTCCTTTCTTCTGCTTCCTCTTTGACACATGTTACAAATTGTTTTATCAATGCTTCTTCTTTTTGATCTTTTTCTTCCACTCCGGAACTTACATCCACGATATCCGGGTCAAACAACCGGATTCCTTCGGCAACATTTCCGGCATGTAACCCTCCTGCCAGGACAAATTTTCTTCCGGCGAAAATCCCCGCCTGCCGGTCCATGTGAAGTTGCTTCTGCCAGTCAAAACGCTGTCCGCCGCCATAGCCTGCACCATCTACGACAATCGCTGTAATTTTCTGCTGCTGTTCTTCCGGCAGTTCAAAAAAGCTCTTTGTTTTTGCCTCAAACTCTTCCGGATCTGAGAGGTTTATGGCATACCAGACAGGAAGTTCTGCTGCCGTTATGGCATCCTCTGACAGCTTTCCGTGCATCTGGATGATGTCAAATTTCATCTGCTGCAGTGTCTTTATCTGTGCCGCATCCGGGGAAACGGTTACAGCAACCTTTTTTATCCGTGGACTGATTTTTTTCATGATTTCTTCTGCCTGTTGCCGGCTTAAATTCCGCCTGCTTTTCTCATAAAAAACAAATCCTGCGTAATCGGCCCCTGCATCATTTACATACTGCGCATCCGCAGGCTTTTTCAGTCCACAGATCTTTACTTCTGGTCTCATGCCTGATACAGCTCCTTCCATTTTTGTGCAAGTGCTTTCGGATTTTCCGATTCCATAAACGCACGCCCGATCAAAAAGGCATCCACCCCACAGTCTCGCAGGAACCGCACGTCCTCATCTCCCGTAATCCCACTTTCTGCCACAAATACTTTATCTTCCGGCACATAAGGGCGAAGCCGTCTGGTATGTTCCAAAGAGATCGTAAAATCCTTAAGATTACGGTTATTGACCCCGATGATTCTCGGGTTGATCTTCATCGCCCGTTCCACCTCTGCCTCATCATGTGTCTCAACCAGCACATCAAGTTCAAGTTCTCCTGCCAGCTGATAAAAATCATGCATCTGTGCATCATCGAGAATCGCTGTAATCAGAAGTACCGCATCTGCACCGATCACTTTTGCCTCATAAAACTGATACTCACAGATCATGAAATCTTTCCGCAAAATCGGAAGGCTGGATTTTGCCCGGATTTCTTTTAAATACGCAACATTTCCGTGAAAATGATCTTCCTCTGTCAGACACGAAATGGCATCCACCGATGCATTGTACTCACTGATGCGCTCCATCAGATCAATCTTGCTGGTAATCGTTCCGAGACTCGGGGAAGCTTTCTTAAATTCTCCGATAATCGAAAGTCCCGGTTTCTTTAAATGATTATAAAAACAGTCTGCCTCCCTCGTCTTTGTTTCCTCTGCCATGCGCCGCATTTCTGTTTCCGGAATACGTGCCATGTGCCCGGGAAGCCGTTTTTTCTTATCTTCTACAATTTCATCCAGTATCATATTTTTTCCCCTAATATAAACTACTATAATCTAACACGTTCCATTTACAAAATTTTCGATGATGCGTTTGCCGTGCTCGGTATAAATGGATTCCGGATGGAACTGTAATCCCACAACCGGATATTTCTTATGGCGCATTGCCATAATCTCTCCGTCATCGGTCCGCGCCAGCACCCGCAGACAATCCGGCAGATCCTTTTCCTGCACTGCCAGGGAATGGTATCTTGCCACACGGATCGGAGAATTGATCCCGGTAAATACACTGCTTCCATCATGTTCAATCAACGACTGCTTTCCATGGAACAATGCCTTGGCATAGGAAACGGTTCCTCCCAATGCCTCACCGATGCACTGATGCCCCAGACAGATGCCAAGGATCGGTTTTTCTTCTGTAAATTCTTTGACAACATCCATGCAGATGCCTGCTTCCTTCGGATTCTTTGGTCCCGGTGAAAGCACGATCCGCTCCGGGTCCATCGCCTTAATTTCTTCAATGGTAATCTTGTCGTTTCGGACAACTTTGATATCGGAGTTAAAAATTCCGATATACTGATACAGGTTATAAGTAAAAGAATCATAGTTATCAATCAGCAAAATCATAAATTTTCCTCCTCTATAAGCGTCTTGGCCAGTGCCATTACTTTATTGCAGCACTCCTGATACTCATTTTCCGGAACGGAATCTGCAACTATTCCCGCTCCAGCCTGCAAATATACACGGTTTTTCTTTTTGATCATTGTCCGGATCGTAATACAGAAATCCATATCACCGGAGAAATCAATGTATCCGGTTGCGCCTCCGTAGAGTCCTCTGCGCACACTCTCAAGTTCATCGATAATCTCCATCGCGCGGATCTTCGGTGCTCCAGAAAGCGTTCCTGCCGGAAGGAACGAAGAAACCAGATCCAGCGGATGAAATTCTCCTTTTTTCTTTCCTTCCACCATGGATACGATGTGCATTACATGGGAATAATTCTGCACTTCCATAAACTGTGTCACCTTGACGGTTCCAAATTCTGAGATCCTTCCCATGTCATTTCTCGCAAGATCCACCAGCATAACATGTTCGGCGCGTTCCTTTTCATCCCGGAGCAATTCATCCCGAAGCAATGCATCCTCCTCAGCATCCACACCCCTGCGCCGGGTTCCGGCGATCGGACAGGTATACACCCTGCTTCCCTGCTGCTTTACAATCATTTCCGGGGAACTTCCGATCACTTCAAACTCTCCATAATTGAAATAATACAGATACGGGGATGGATTCAGTTCCCGGAGTTCTTTATACAGCTCAAATCCGGTCTGTTTTGTCTCAATCGTCCATCTCTGGGAAAGCACGGTCTGGAAAATATGTCCTTCCCGGATATACTGCTTGATCTTTTCGACTTTTTCGCAATACTGTTCTAAGGTATCGGACTGGTTGACAATCACACCGTCATGTGTAAAATTTCTGTCCGGTATCTGTCCGGCATTTTTTCTTGCCTCCTCAATCAGTTCTGCTGCTTCTGCTAATGCTTTCTTTTTTCCGTCTTCCGAATCTTCTCCAAGAATCACTGCGGTCAGTGTCTCTGCCACATGATCCACCAGGATAAATTTTGTCATGAGCATCATCTGGATGGTCTCGATTCCAATCTCGTCTGGATTGTTATCCGGCAGTACTTCCGCATAGCGGACAAAATCATATCCCAGATTTCCGACCAGTCCTCCGGAAAAAGACAGCTCCTCGTTTTCTTTTACGATATCAAACTCGCTATAATATTCTTTCAGACGTTCGAGCGGATTTCCCTGCCGGATTTCTTCCGTCCCGTTGTTCCGCCGGATCACGAGTGCATCCCCGCGGGAAGTAATGATCTCTTCCGGTTCTTTTCCAAAAAACGTATATCTGTCATAATTTTTATCATAACTTTCCAGAAGAAATCCTTTTTTGTTTCCTACCAGACTCTCATACATGCCGATCGCTGTTTCATTTACAATGCTGACTGTCTTTTTGTATACCCGTAATCTCCGCTTCATATTACTGCTCCTTTTTTCCAAATAAAAAACGTCCCTGATCCGACTGCTGCCGGATCAGGGACGATTATCCTCGTGGTGCCACCCTTCTTCGCTCCGTAACTGAAACATAACAAAGGCAGCCATCCCCGAACCGGAAATAACTGCCACCAATTACGCAACCTCTTGTGATACAGAAAACAAAATCTCTTTGTCTCGATATCCATGCCCCTGTAACGTGGGGAAACGGCTCAACTACTCGCCTTACGCTTTCACCTTGCATCTAACGAATCCATTCCATGACAAACTATCCTGCCGGCTCACACCTGCCGCCGGCTCTCTGAAAGGAATCATCTGCTGTACTTACCTTCGCTCAATGATTTTATTTCTCTTTAATTTATTAACAGTTTAATACACTACAGTGTGTCTGTCAACCAAAATTTTAACTTTCAGGAAAATTTCATTTTAGGATACAATCACCTTGCGGAATTTTATATTTTCTTTTTCACTCTTTTCGTGTAAAATACATTTTACGGCAATGTTTATTGCATAACAACTTAAGAAAGGACTTATAGCTATGAAACAAAAAATAGGACTGTTTCTTTGTCTTGCCCTGCTCCTTACCGGATGCAGCTACCAGACAAAGACCATCCGTTTCGGTGCAGCCGACATCGGTGGGATGTATTATACCGTTGCAAATGCTTATGCCGGTCTGGCATCCAAAGAATCCTCCGACCTGAAATTTGAAGTTAAAAACACCGCCGGATCTGCGGCAAATCTACGGCTTTTGTCCGGAAATTACATTGATCTTGGGATCGCACAGGCGGATCTGGTCCGGGCAGCCCATGAAGGAATCGGCAGTTTTTCTGATAACAGACAACAGGGATACCGTGCCATTGCAGGACTTTATACCGAAGCCTGCCAGATCGTCGTCCGGGCAGATTCTGATATCCGGACATTAAATGATCTGCAGGGAAAAACCGTCAGCATCGGTGCCAGCGAATCCGGAACCGAACAAAACGCTACCGAAATTTTAAAACTGAGTGGTCTGACTGCGAAACTGGTGCACATGGTGAATCTGGATTATGCAGATGCCGCCGGAAAACTTGCCTCCGGTGAAATTGATGCCTTATTCTGCACCGCCGGCATCCGCACCGCAGTCATTGAAGAACTGGCAAAGGAATGTGATCTGCGGCTCCTTTCCATCGACGATACCTGTCTGGAAAAACTGCTTGCAACCACAAAGGAATACAGCAAATATGTCATTCCTGCAAACACTTACAGTGGACAGGACGAAGACGTGACAACCATTGGAGTCAAAGCCGTACTGCTTGCCTCCGATGCCCTTTCCGAAAAAACCGTGGAAAAGCTTACAGAAATTCTGTTTTCCCACGCACAGGATCTGGCCTATGCCACATCTTTAGACGCTGCTTTTGACGAGACAGATGCATCCTCCGGTGTAACCATTCCCTTCCATCCGGGTGCTGCTGCTTATTATGCCGGGCAGGGAATCAGCGTCAATACAAAATAACATATGAAAGAAGGACAACTATGGAAATACATTTGAATATGTACCAGACGCTGGCAGTCGCTGTACTGGTACTCTTGTTTGGCAGCTTTTTAAGACACCGCATCGGGTTTCTGGAAAAATTCTGTATTCCTGCCCCTGTCATTGGCGGTCTTTTGTTTGCAATTTTGACCTGTCTTTGTTATGTTACCGGAATTGCGGAATTCTCTTTTGACGACACACTCCGGGAAGTATGCATGGTATTTTTCTTTACCTCGGTCGGTTTTCAGGCCAACTTAAAAGTGTTAAAAAGCGGAGGCACAGCTATGGCAGTTTTCCTCGGTCTTGTCGTTGCACTGATTATATGTCAGAACCTTCTTGCCGTGGGATTGTCCCATGTCCTGCACTTAAATCCGCTGATTGGTATGTGTACCGGCTCCATCCCAATGGTCGGCGGTCATGGTACAGCCGGAGCATTCGGTCCTGTATTAGAAGATTTTAATATTCAGGGAGCCACCACGATCTGTACTGCAGCTGCCACCTTTGGTCTGATTGCCGGCAGTCTGGTCGGCGGTCCGCTCGGCAGACGCCTGATTGAAAAACAGAACCTGCTGTCCACGGCAGTCACGGAAGATGACAGTCTGCTGGTTGAGGACGAAAAGAAGCATGAGCGTCATACGAACATGTATGCATCCGCCGTATTTCAGTTAATCCTTGCGATCGGTCTGGGAACAATTTTTTCCTATTTTCTGACCAAAACCGGGCTTACCTTTCCGGTTTACATCGGTGCCATGCTGGCAGCCGCATTGATCCGCAACATTGCCGAATACTCTGGCAAAGCAACGATCCACATGGGTGAGATCAACGACCTCGGTGGTATTTGTCTTTCCCTCTTTTTGGGTATGGCAATGATCACCTTAAAACTCTGGGAACTTGCTGCCCTGGCACTTCCGCTTGTGATCCTGCTGACCGCACAGGTCTTACTGATCTGTGTATTTACTTACTTCATCGAGTTTAACATTATGGGACGGGATTACGATGCTGCTGTACTGGTTGCCGGAACCTGTGGTTTTGGTATGGGTGCCACACCAAACGCCATGGCAAACATGCAGGCCATCTGTGACCGCTATGTACCTTCCGTAAAAGCGTATCTCCTGATTCCCCTGATCGGAAGTTTATTTGCGGATTTTATCAACAGTCTTGTAATTACCTTTTTTATCAATATTTTGTAATTGGGAGGACAACGAAAATGTTTTGGAAAAAATTAAAGAAAAAGGCAGCTGAAAAGCATAATTACGATCTGACCTACGACAATGTAGCGATTCCGGAAGTGCACACCCACAAACCGGAAGATCACGAAGAAACTCCGGGTGAAGATGCCCCGGTGCACTATGACAATGTAGCGATTCCGGAGGTACATATCCGCAGGAAAAAATAAAAGGCTCCGCAGAATCAAATCCCTGAGGGTTCCGGTTCTGCGGAGTTTTTCTTTTCCTGTCATTTATTTTAAATGCAGACGTTCTTCCTTTCCCTGAATCTGCAGCGTCACCGGGCGTTCCACATGTACGCATTCTCCCTGTTCTAACGTTCCTATCACGTTGTCTTCTTTCAGCAGTAAAATCTTCTCCGGAGAATCACTGATCATCCGGTATGTCTGTTTCGAAGGGTCATAGGAAATCTGACAATGTTTCCACTCGAATGTTTTGTTTCCTGCTGTATTCTTCTTTTTTGTGGAAGAATCCTCTTTCCGGCTGCGTTTCTTTTTCGACTTTCTCCGCCGGTGAGCTTTTTTGCGCCGCCAGCCGTGTCCGGACCGCTTCGGATTCTTTTCCCTTTTTATCTGCTCATTTCCCTGTTTTTCGGGTGGCCGGTACCCTCCTGTAATCCATCCTGTCAGTATGAGTATCCATGCGACTCCGTGCAGCAGGGTAAAGAAATATATCCCTGACAACAGAAACGGATACAGTGCCGGAAACACAGCCAAAACAATCAGCAGTTCTGCCAGCACCAGACTGGTAAACAGCGTTGGCAGCAGCATCGTCTTTTTTCCTTCCGCCAGAAACAACATTCCCACAGACAAAAAACAAAGCAGTACCGGGAGCAGTGCTGCAATGGCACAAACTGCCAGAAGCCGCATCTGTCCCACTCCCTGTACATAAGAAAGACTGCTTTTTACCGTACCAACCGTGACCGGAGCTTTTAAAACAAAAGTATCTGCCACTCTGCCTTCTGTCAGATACGTATAACCTGCCCTTCCTCCTGCTTTCACCACATCCAGACCGGACAGCGTCATCTCCTGCCCGCCTGCCGAAAACTTACAAAACGGCAATAGCATGGAAAGTAATGCCAGAAGAAGTGCTATCGCTGCTATATTTTTCAATAAACGTCCATACGTTCTCATGCTCATTTCCTCCCATCGTTTTACATTCTGACAGGCTCATTATAGCACGGAATCTTTTGTCTTCTTATTAAATTTCTTTTAAATTTTTGTGATTCACAATTGCCACCCAGATTCCCGGGGCTTTCAACAGCACCGAAAGGATATGGGCCAGCACAACACGCAGCCCCAGAGAGATCACCGTAAGCACCACTGACATCTGTGCTTTGTTGATTGCCCGGTAATATCCGTACAGCAGAAACAGACACCCGATTCCACAGTAAAACGAGCCCTCGATACGCAGATACTGCACACCACACGCGATGACCGCCGTCTCCTGTGCCTTCACAAAAATCTCCATCAGAGATGCTGCAAACGTGCACACCAGAATGGAAATAATGATACTGAATACAATACTGATCGCAAAGGCTTCCTTCGTTCCCTTTTGGATCCGTCCGTAATCTTTCACCCCATAATTCTGTGCGACAAACGTGGAATACGCATTGCCGAAATCCTGTACCGGAAGATATGCAAATGTGTCAATTTTGACCGCTGCCGCAAATGCCGCCATCGTTGTTGCCCCGAAACTGTTTACAAGCCCCTGCACCATCAGAATTCCAAAATTCATGACCGACTGCTGCATCTCCTCCATGACTTCCTGTGGCACACGTAGAAACCACAGAATAGGATGCATACACACATACACCAGCACGTTAACGAAAACCATCACTGCCATGATGAGCACAAAAGCATGCGCCACAGCTACCCGCGCGCATGCTCGAGGTCAGAAAGGTCATAAGTGTATAGGCAGACCCCACCGCCGCGAGTGCATTCTTTCCAACCACGCACCCGACAATCAGTGTATCCGCAATATTGTAAAACTGTTGCATCAGATTGCCCGCCATCATCGGCAGTGCAAATAAGATAAGATTTTTTGATATTTTTCCTTTTGTTAAATCATAGTACATTCTTTTATTCCGTGATGATTTCCCCAACACTGCTTTCCATTTCGTCCTTTTCCAGAAGCATCTGCTGCGCCCGCTTATCCTCCGCGATTGCTGTCATGATACGGTTGATATCCTCCGGACAGAACATCGTAATTGCCTGTGACAGGTCACTGAGATTATCCCGGTTGACCATCAGACACCCGCCACCTTTTAAGCTGATGTTCAGACACTTGCTACGGTCGGTGACATCCCCGAGTGTAATCCGATTTCTGTCCGTATCACATACAAACGTAACCCCTTTGTACGTGATTGTACCGTTTTGTGCCAGATGCTGATACGGCGCTTTCTTTTCGGTTCCGTCTATATGCTCCCGAAAATTGCTTCCGCGCGTTTGTCCGTTTTGTGTACCCAGTCCTGCTATTTTTCCGTATAATGTAGTGTATCCTGTCTGTAATGCTCCAATTGCCATATTCTTTTTATCCTCCGTAAGTTACATCCTGTTTTTCATGCTTTTCACCTCTGGAAAATAATTCCCGGGTTTGCATGTATTTATACATTTTCCCAGCTTTTATTTTTGTAATGTATTTATCCAGTTCCATACCACAGGCATATATATTTTTCGCCCGAGATATAGCACAAAAAACACCAGTATCACCGTAAGTATTCTCCGAAGCGGCCAGTACCAAGGCTGTTTTCCAATAAAGCCTTTCAGAATCCAGATTCCCATTTTCGCTTCTTTTTTCTGATTGCACCGCATACAGGCAGTACATAAGTTTTTCATATCATTCGAACCGTGAATTCCAAACAATGCGGCTCTTCTACGCACTGCCGGATACTCCTCCATGCAATGAACCGGAAAAATATGGTCAATCGTTATTTTATCTTTCGGCTTCTTTTTCCCACAGTATGCACACCGGTATTTTCCGGTAGGTGATGGATACTTTGCAAAAAAAAGGCTACGGTAATTGCTGCTTCGCGTATACTGCGTTGGCACTGCTTCAAATGTAAGATTCCTTCTTCTGCAATAACGCTGCATATGATTTTTTTCCCATCTGGAACATTCCTTTTTTTCATAATATACTCTGCTATTTTCCCGCCTGATACAGGTATATTTCTTCCACCACAGAAAAATGCGGCAGCGCTTTACACTTTTTGTTCCATTTTTTATTCTTACGGTATATGTCTGTGCCAATGTTGCAATTTCCTTTATTTCAATTTTTGCTTTTACAGCTTATAATCCACATGTTGTCCCATGAGCTTCTCGCGATCCGTCCGGACTTCATTACTCCTCTCTACAAATGTATATTCACCTATTTTATCCATAAGCTCTTCTACAGAATTGGCAGTTAATGTAATGGTCTGTGTATCATCCTCACTCTCAGTCCTGGATTCTTTGGATTTCTCCAGGCGTTCCTTCTCCTGCTTTTTCTCTGCCTTTTTCTCCGCTGCTTTCTTTTCCGCCTTCTTTTTCTCCGCAGACTTTTGAATTCTGGATTTCTGATCCGACGATGATTTTCTGAGCACTGCAAAAAACGAAGTGGTTCCACCATCATTCACCTGCATGCCATACTCCTTTACATCAGCACCGGATTTTTCCACGCTGGATTTTAACTGTTGCAGCTGTGCTGTTGCTCCACTGAGAATTCCCTCGTATTTCTTACGATAACTCTCATCCATAGCCATTCGTTCAATTTTCTCTTCATCAATAAGAACGACTGTCTTAATATTATTTGCATATTTTGCGGCATTTGCCTGAGCATTTGCTTTCTGATCTTTGCTTACCAGAATAAAATCATAATTTCCGTATTTCTTTTTTAATTTTTCATAATACTTTTGCGCTTCTTTCGAAAGTTTTGGATCACCAATCGTCTTTCCCAAATCTTTGGATTCCGTTACCTTCTCTTCTTTCTTTACTTCCCCGGTTTCCGTATTCCTGGCTACTTTCGTTTTTTCCTTACTGCCCGGTGTATAATTTTGAGCATATACATTTGAAACTATTGTGTTTGTATTAACTGCCATAACCCTTCCTCCTATCACAAGATCAACATCATTGTGCCAGCCCCTGCATCTGCACTGCTACTAATACAAGTATCGTCACATCTTTCAAAAACTTTATACATCGAATGTGTTGATCCGGCATATATGCAATATTCAGAAATTTTTCAGCAGAAATCCACGAATTGTCTGCACATAATCCTCTACTTTCAGGACTGTCGAAAGGTGCCCACCCGAAACATATTTGATGGTTGGATTATGCATCAGCTGAATGAGATCTTTCTGCATTTTACCGGAAAAGAAATCCTAATCCGGAAGTATCAGTAACATTTTGCCTTCCAGTTCCTTAAAAATAGTTTCAAACATCTCCTGTGCATACGCAATTTCTTCTTTACTTTCATTGCGGATATGTCCCATTCCTGCCCTGATCAGTTTCGGTTTTAATTTTTCATAATTGCAATGTTTCATATAAAACAGCATAAGCGATGCAAGAAAATATTTCTTCTTAAGGCTTTTAAGCGTAGCCGCATCCATCCCACCGGTTGAAATCAGAATGATTCCGCCAACTTCTTTCGGATACTTCTGTATATAGATCTGTACAACCATACCTCCGTCACTTGCACCAACAAAAATTGGCTGTGTTACTCCGATCCTGTCAAAAATTATATTTACAAAATATATGAAATTTAAAAAGACGGCTCTTCCGTTTGATTGAAGCTCGTAAAAATGGTGGGCGATTTATCGACCACCACAAAAAAATCAAAAAATTTACACACTTTACTTGACAAACTCAAAAGGGATATATTCTATTTTCTATCTCTCATCTTATTCTTTAATTCCTGAACCACTTCCAGATAATCTCTGTGTTTCATATCCGGAAAAGCCTTGATCAGCCGTCCCTGTCCCACAAACGTATGCTCTACGATTGAGCTGGATAACTCATCAAATTCTTTCTGTAGGTCTGCCTTATTTTTGCGAAGTGTCTCAATGGATTTATTTACTTTCTCTTCCGTTGCTTCCTTAAACTCTGCCCTGGCCAAAGCCGCCTGCACCTTACCTTCGCCAACTTTCTGTACGGTATCAATCGTCGTTGTTGCCAGAGAATCACTGATCTTATCACTGATCACCCGCATGTTGGCACGAATTGTATCCAGCCTCGTAAGTTTCCTGTTCAGTCCCTGAATAACCGCAACGGTCACCAAAAGATCCGCCAGATACAATGCATAAAGTATTGCAACGACCATCCACCCCACAATGGATGGCGCGTGCGCAGAAGTGTGATGTTCCACAAAAGACTGAAATACTTTCACAACAAGCAGAATCGCCACTCCCCAGATCAATGAGAACTCCAGACAGATATATCCATGAAAATTCAATGGCTTGTTGGAATAATCCCACCATCTTGCATGAAAGCAAACGTCGAGGAGCCATCCGGCGATCAGTTCAACCGCAGTTGCCAAAATCACACCAAACAGGAAAATCATACCGTCATTCAGCTGGTATCCGCTGCCCTGAAACGTATTCATCATCGCAAATACCGAAAGCACTCCAAATCCGTATACCGGACACACGGGTCCATTTAGGAATCCTCTGTTAATTACTTTTCCACAGGCTACCGCATGATAGACAACTTCAAGTGCCCAGCCTCCAAATGAATAGATCAAAAAATACCAGCATATCTGGTAATATGTCATTCCACAAATCATCTTTTATTCCCCTTATTCTAATATTCCATGTGAATAAAACAGTTCTCATATGATAGCTAAATGCCGTATTCGATGATTTCTTTGCATCTTCTGTCTGTTCCGATACCAGTTCTATCAAATTTTCCGCTTCCAAAATAATCACCTGCTATTTTCTCTAACTGCTCTGCAATCTGCGGAAACGGAAGGTTCAAATCCAATGTCCGCACCCATATCGTGTTGCCATCCATAGAATACTTATTATTCGGTGTTATTTGTTCCTGTGTCTTTGCATATAGTAACATTCCTGCAACATTTCCGGTTTGATTTCTATCCAGATTTTTCACATACGCAAATATCTGATACAAATTTCCTGAATGAATGCTGCTGACATCATACTGTGTCTGCATTGTATGCCCATAATACTTTGCATCAATAATCAGTACTTTTCCGGCAGATTTCAATGTAATATCTGTTACCATGCCTGGCAGGAAATCAATCATCCCATCGTCTATATTCCACGGAATTGTATCAGGATTTGCCTTATACTCCGGATGATGATAACGAAAATATTCCAGAATAAACTTTTCATATAAACTGTGCATAGAACGTTCATCCAAAAAAACTGCCAGCTTAGTTTCACCTTTATCTGTTGACAGTAACAAACTGCCAAGCACCAGATAACAAATATTCATAAGCATCCGGTAACTTTGATTGTTACGCTGGTAGCGAATCCTGTCCCATCGTATCTGATCTGGTTCTATCATATCTACGTTTTCAAACAAAATCAGATTTTTCTTCAAAAGAACTTTTCTATCCGGTTTCACAGTTTTCTGCCGTATCAATATCATTATGGTAGTTTTCAAAATGCGGTTCAGAAGATTATTTTCAGATAGTTCATCATATTCACATGCCAGCTTTTGCCTATGTTGTGTTCTGTTTTTTATCGTTCCCTGAAGATTAAGTTTACCTCTTAAAACGGACAATTCTTCTGATTGAAGAATATATTCCTTATACAATCCCTGTTTAAGCTGATTTGCCACTCCTTTGCCGAGTATTGCGGCAAACATGTCATGAATATTCTCAAAGTCCTCTGTAGCCACCGAATCATAATTTGACTGACGCAGGGACTGAAATGCATAGGTCAGCATATAATATATATTTTTTATTAAAATCCCTTTGTCATTAGTCATTAAACACCCCTCTTAAAATATTCTGCCACTTTTGAATTTTTGCAGGTTCGTCAAACCAGTATTCCTCAAGCATAGGTAAAATATCATACTCAACCACAGACTGCATCCATTCATCTGTACATTCATCCTGCCCACAGAAATAACTATGCCCGATGCAGAATCCAGAACCCAAAGAAGGATCTTTTGCTATCTCAAAATTGAGATCCTTTATTTTTTCAATCAAGGCATAAAATGTATCATCATTAAAGCTGTCCAAATACTGCCTGAATCCATCAGAACTAAATCCCGGCTCCATAGCAAAAAAGCTGAATCTTCTACGCAAAGCATAATCAATAAGTGCAAGGCTTCGATCTGCCGTGTTCATCATTCCTATAATATAAACGTTTTTAGGAACTGAAAATGGCAAACCATTATATGCCAATGTCAGCTTTTTTCCTCTGTAGTCTTTTTCGATAAGCATCAATAGTTCCCCAAAAATCTTGCTCATATTTCCACGGTTGATTTCATCAATTATGAAAAAATATGGCACTTCTTGATTGTTTGATGCTTTCTGGCAGAATTTGTAAAAGATACCATTCTGAAGTTCAAATCCCTCCCCGGACGGTTTATATCCCATAATAAAATCTTCATAAGAATAACTCTGATGAAACTGAATAAATTCTACCCGTGATTCATCCTTAACACCCATAATGGAATAGGCAAGCCTTTTTGCTGCAAATGTTTTTCCCACTCCCGGTGCTCCCTGCAAAATAATATTCTTTTTGTTAAGAAGTAAACCTTTCAATGAATCATATTTTTCAGAAGTCATATATACTTCTGAAAGAAAGTCCTCTTTACTATAAGACTCTGCTTGTTCACTACCAATCGGATTCTCTTGATTTTCCTCACGCACCATATCCATGATAAAATCATATTCTCCTTTGGTCAGCTTAAAGAGACTTCCCTGTGGATTCATAAAATATTCCATTTTCTCCAGTTCCGGAGCATCTTTCAACAGCGTGTAATCTATCGGAGATGTTAATCCCTCTATCTTTTCAAAATACAGATTTTCGCCATCATTTTGTTTGGTAACACGACAGATTGCCACAACCTGCTTTACCGGATTTGATTCATATCCGATAATCAGATCACCTTCTCTGGCATCAAGGAAATTCTGAAAAATTCGTCTTTTATTTCCATTGTCATTGTACATCGTATAATTCTGTTCTTCGCCAACCTCAATGTCCGAAAAACTCCATATCTTCGGGTTTGCATTCAGCCACCAATAATTAACGCTGTTTTCCGATTGATCTGCATATAACTCGGTATCAGAAAAATCTACATCCTCTAACGCTTCCTTCAATTCGTCCCGCAGTTTCCAGACAAATACACCATCTTCATCAGAATTTGCATTCCTACCAACAAACAAAATCATCCAATATCTCTTGCTGCCATCCTTCTCCTTCACAGGAATATCACAACCTGTCTTTTCAACAATTCTTTTTGCCAATGCTGTTGCACCGGTATTGTAGAAATTAGGTGTTTCTCCATATTTTACCGAAAGTTGCTTACAGGTTGCTATTCCTCCATAATCAAGGAATCTGTACATTACTTCCCAGCTTTGCGTATTGAAAATACTCTCATCATCAAACAGTTCTCTCCAATCATCTGCTGAGATTCCAAAATCTATGTCCGCACCTGTCCAGTCTTCTTTCGCCTTCTTTGTTTTATCAGCCAGATAATTTGCGATGTAAAACGATAAGTCAAAAGTGAGCATTCTGTGGCTTTCGTCTGCATAACAGTCAGAATCAAGGTTATTTTCAAATAACTCTATCAGCTCGCTATCCTGCGAAACTACTTCCTGCATCTCACTAATTAACTTTGAATTGCCTTTTATATTCTGCTCCGTATGCCCCTTGGTTGGTATAAAATCATTTTCCAGATAAATTCCGGTTGCCTTACATACAGTATATTTGAAAATATCGTATTTCTGCGGATACTTCAGGCATAAATACACTGTAATTGCCATAGGGCGCTGATAATGCTGATATCCTGGAGATAATCTGTCACACAAGTCCTGCGCCGAAGATTGAAATTGCAATATACGCTCTGTAACATCTTTTGATTCATCATAGAGGTTGATAAACATTGCTCTTACTGCTTCTGCATCATCCTGTGCGTACTGAATCATCATTTTTCTTGGAAAATTGTTCATAGATGCCAGTAAATTAGCAGTTTTCTCAGTTGCCTTAGCAAACATATCTGCAAAGTCATTCGCATTGATGTCCCAATGATCCTGAAACCATTTCACCGCTTCCCATTTATATTTTTCCCCCTGCCATCTTTCATCAAAAATCTTCTTATATTCCACAAGCGCATTTTGCAATTTCTCCAGATTTATCATTATATAACACTCCCTTTTCTCTTTTACACAATTATTTAACTCTTGCCAGCTTATGCCATCCATGTTTATTTCATCAGATACTATAGACTTGATACGACATTCATTGGATTTCCCTCCATAAATTTCTTTATATTGTCAGCCAGAATCGAAACCAGCCGCTGTCTTGTCAATAAGTGCACCTCTTGAGCTATTAACGATAAACGCTGATGGCTTCATAAGCGACAGGGTTTCTTTGTTGATCATATGTTTTGTACTTTTTGTCAATGGACAATGCATGGAAACATAATCACTATTATTTCAATCTTGTTTTATTTCCACATTTTGGGCAAGGGATTTTTATGGCGGTTACTAATAATATCAGAGAAATCCGGGAACAGCGTGGCATTTACCAGGATGACCTTGCCGCTGCTATCGGATACAGCACCAAAACTGTCGGCAGGATAGAGCGTGGGGACAGTACCCCATCTGCCGAATTTATGCTGCAGATATCAAAGTACTTTAATATGCTGGTGGAAGATGTATTCCATGTGGAAGATTGAGTCGGAGCAGCAATTTTTTTGATTCTCCTCGTATGCCTTGTAATTCTTTTTGCGTGTTTCTGCTACTCTCATTCTGACACAGATAGAAGATGCCATATCCAAGAAGCCCCGCCACAGAAAAAACAAATATCACCGCTAATAAAAGTTGCAGAGTCAGGCATTTCCATTTCCATTCCCATACACGCCTTCTGCTTTGATTCCGTCTGTGTCTTTTCTTTCGCCTCTTCCGCAGCGTACACTCCCTGTTGTGTTTTCTTTGAAGAAAAGACGGGCATACATGCCCGCCTTCTCCATGATTATTTTTTCGTTTCATTTTTTAACGATCGTTTCTATGAATTCAAATTTTCTCTGCGTTTCTTTACGGTAATAATCAATCCCGTTCCGGAAAGAATTGACAGTATAAACAGCCATACAATCGGTGTGTTGTCCCCGGTTTTAGGTGCAGTCACATCCTTCTTATCAGTTCCACTCGATGGCTTGTCATCAGAGGAATCGCTATTGTTGTTATCATTCTGGTTGTTATTACTGTTATCAGAGGTATTTGCTTTGATGGTAAATGTGGTGCTTGCAGAATCATCCGTCCACAGGATTTCAACTGTATGGGTTCCTGCCGAAAGTGTATTCAGGTAGGAAGCTTTCAGTGTGATAATGGTAGAGCCTTCCTTTGCAGTGTAGTTGCTCTTGTCTATCAAATTTCCGTCCACCTTAACTCCGGTAAACTTGGAGAAGTCTCCGTTACCCCGGATGGTGATATTACCATCACTGTCATGCGTCCAACTACTGTTTGCTCCATCAATAATCTGATAGGTGTTATTCGGTGTGTCAGGATTATCGGAACCGCCCGCATCCTGTACGGTCAATGTTGCAGAATTACTCTCTACGTTTCCTGCGCTGTTTGAAACAACACACTTATACTTAAATCCGTTGCAGCTTATATTGACTGTGGATGTGGTATAGCTCGTTGCCGTTGCACCTTCAATGTTTACCCATCCTTTCCCATCATTTCTGTCTATCTGCCACTGATAGGTAAGATCTGTACCGCTTGCTGCTATGGTAAAGGACGCAGTCTCACCTACCTTCACTGTCGCATTGCCAGGCTGTGTGGTTATGCTTGGTGCAATCACATCCGGCACATCCGGTGTCTGGCTTTCCTGTTTAAAGGTAACTTCTATGGTGTGATCAGTATTCACATCACTAAAGGTGTAGCTTGTGGTTGCTGTCACTTCCGAACCATCCACCTTTACGTCCGCAATATAATATCCTTCGTTCGCCTTGATTGTATATGTAAGCTGACCTGCGGCAGATACCGTTGTCGTGCCACCGGGAGAGATTGTTCCACCGATACCTGCCGTTGCGGTAATCTTGTAGCTTGCTGTACCGCTCGGAGGCGTTATCGGCGCTGTATCCGCCGTAAAACTCCAACTTCCACGGAATACCACGGTTGTGCCGTTTAGGTTGCCGGCATCCCAGCCCGAAAAAGCCCATGTGCCGTTTTTACCATCCTTTTGTGCCTGAATGCGTGTTGTGGAGGTATATTTCTTATCCACAGCCGCCTTCGCCTGTTGCACACTCGAATAGGAGCTGCTATTTAGCGGCAGCGTTGCGCCTGTCGGGAATACAGAGCCCCAATTGTATTGCACCGTATAATTTTTTGTCACCGGCGGCTCGGGGCGTTCCTCAGACCTTTTATAAATATAACGAATCGTCATACCACTGTTCGGGACAGCATTTTCCATCCCCTCCGCTTTAACAAAAGTGTAGCCGTGCAGTTCCTGCGGCGGCTGCCAATCAACCTTTTTGCCTACCGGAACAGTAAAGGTAGTCGGCATGGTGTTTGGAACATCTGTGCCATCCTCCAGCTGATATTGGATGGTGACATTGACATAGCACTGCTGCTCCGTATCATCATCAGCCAATACCTCGCCTGTCGCATGATCTACAATCTCAAAGCCGATGGTATCGCCGGATTGCAGAATGGCATTCTCCGGAATCGTGTAAACCAGAGAGCAGTTGACAAGGCCGGAATTAAAGTCGCTGCCCTCGTAATCCAACGCACCCTTTGTCCAGAATTTGCTTTTCTCTTTCCAAACAGGGATGTCAAACTCCTGCGTAGTGAAAACCTGCTCCCCATCTGTCGTGACCGCTTTTTCGCCGTTGGAATGTTCCACCCACAGGCGCAGGGTCACAGTCTTCGCTTGGGTATTCGAAAGATTTTGTATAATGGTGCGCAGCTCAACCTGCTGCCCCTTCATGCTGCTATAATCAAAGCTGTTTTTACTGCCGCCGCTTAATAGACGGCTATTCCTGTCATTTTGATAGCTCGCATATGCGGAGGAATTCGCTGCCTCAAAGGCAGAAGGATCTTTTGTGGGATTTCTGTAATCGCCGATATACTTTTTCACCTCAGGAACAGCCACATAAAGCGCAGGGGGATTTGTAATGAGCTGACTCATGACCTTTATGCCCTGTAGCTTGCACACATCGCAAAAATCATTCTGAAAGGTCTCTCGCATCAGACAATCCCTGCTGGAATTATAGGTATAAGGATAGTAGTCAAGATGCGGGCAGGTATAGGTATTACGGAAGCCAAGCAGCTGCTTCCACTTCACTTTCGTGGGATCTTTTGTTGCAGTCATATTCAGTGATGTAGTGTAATTCCACTCATCTACAGGAACAGTGCTATAATTATATTCATCTCCCAGATGGAACAGACCGTGTCCCAGTTCATGCCGCTGGGTAAACGCAGAATATGCGTTTCTCGCTGACGCAACAATATAGTGAATACCATATTGTTTATTATCATGAGAGCCACCGAAATACTCACCGCTATTCGCCAACACAACGAATTGGTTGATATTTTCATACACATAATCATACTGTCTATAATTATGATCCATCGTGTTTTCGTTTGGATGCGTTTCATTAGGAATATGTGCGTCATGAATCTTCTCAATAAACGCAGGGCCTATGATGCGCTCCAAAACATGGTTGCGCCAGTTCCCTTTGTTAGTAGAAATTCCTCCTTTGGCGGTCGCAGCAAAAAATGTGCTGGTACCGCCATAGCCATCCACCGATGCCGTGCAGAGTGCATAGACATTAAAGCGATCCGCCATGCTGCGATATGGCTCTATCTGCAATACCTCCCCCCACAGCTTTTTTACATCCTCGACAAACTGCTTTTGCTGGCTTTTGGTGTAGCCCTCGGCGCAGTACACAATCACCATGTTCTCCTTATCGCTGCGAGGCTTCTGGATTGTATACACCGGTACGGTTACATTTGCATATGCAGGATCCTCAGTGTAGAGGGTACTCATCTCCAGCTGTAGATACTCATCCGTGTTCACATTCCAGTCACCATTCACATCCTCTCGCACAGCGCCGGATATGCCAATGCTGTCATCCGGCGCATCCGGTGCGGAAACAACATAGGGGTCCTGTGCGCTCTGTCCTGTGCCGGATGATACGGTGTAATTTTCCGTATTCAGATAGAAGGCAGGACGAACGCCGTAATATCCCTTATAGGGTGCGTCACGCAAAATATTCCCTTGAGGGGTCACAAATCGCATATCATGGTTACAGGTTGTAATCGGTGTACGCAGCCAATAGTTCCATGCTACACCGCTTCTGTTTTTTGCGATATGGTAGCCGTTCAGGTTATCATTAACCGTTTTGAGCTGCTGAACATCCAGCAGAAAAACTCTATCCCAAATATATTCATAATGGGCACTGTCATACCCATCCGCTACCGTATCAATTGTGGTGTTATAGGGAAGATCAACACCGGCTGCGTCGATATAACCTGCCGTATACTCCGGATGGGAAACGATAGAACGCTGCTTCACCGTTCGAATCGCTCCCAGCTCATCCGAACGAAAGCTGCGAAGGAAGCCCTCCTTTTGGTCATATGCTGCCGTTTTAGGATAGACAGAATCCTCTGTTGGCGGATTTCCGCAAAGCCATTTCACTTTTCCTGCTTCAGCGTTGGAATTGAGCCAAGAACGTATGTTGCTGTCTCTCCAGTGGTTAGAACCAAAATTATCTCTCCAGCTATTGCGCCGGTGCGAGCCTGTTTCGGCATTTTTGTTGGTTTTTGCATCATAGGGCATGTAATCACACAATACTCTATCCGAAAGCATCAATGGCCCATTGCTATCCTTCGCTACACAACGCCACACAATTGGCACTCCCCCATAAGTACCCATCTGAATGTAGTTACCAATTTCGATGGTTGGCTTGTTATCTGCCTCGATGGTTGGCTTGTTATCTGCCGCCCTAACCTGCAAAGGGCATAGCACCAAAATTACCGCAAGCAGCAGAGATACCGTTCGTTTGCCATATTTATGTTTGATAATATTCATAAAGTCCTCCTTTTGTCATTCTCTCCTGAGCGTCATTCACGGTCAGTAGGCTTCTACCCCCCCCCATTTTTGACATATGTCAATTTATACAATTGCTGCATCATCGATATTCACCTCATTTCTACTTGAGTTATTGCAAAAAATAGGTCTTTCTGCGATAACCCCTTGTGCCAAATGCTGAAACACCTTCATAAAGATGTAATAGCTTATTTATTTTAGAAAAGTATCCGACAAAAAACTCTACACTTCCGACAAAAAATATATATATTTCTCAAATCGTATCATGGCGATGTACATTTGTCAATGATGTGACACCTCAAGATCACCACAGTCCTGATACTTCTTATACATGTCATTGATATAAATCGT
>ENA-ORSA01000411-ORSA01000411.1-human-gut-metagenome-genome-assembly--contig:-NODE-411-length-47439-cov-27.692681_pt1 | contig 47439 bp, 44 predicted proteins | sample MGYA00242179_ERZ509142 | MGnify/ENA primary metagenome ERZ509142 (study PRJEB26280, sample SAMEA2338659) | human gut metagenome | biome: human gut; feature: human-associated habitat; material: faeces... | reverse complement strand
CAACGACCCCGAGATTACAAATCACGTGCTCTGGCCAACTGAGCTAAAGAGGCAGATCCTTGCAGCCGCTAAGGCTTGCGTTTAGGACGTGTTCTAAAACGGCTGCAAAGATACGACTTATTTTTTATTCGCCAAAATTTTTCGGTTTTTTTTTTACATCTTGCGTGTTTTTTCCTTGAATTTAGTTAGCTGCACCTTCATTGCGTCTACGCAGAGGTCGATGCCTTCCTCGAATGTGTCGCATGTTTTCTCGACGAAGAGCTTCTGTCCGGGGACGGTCACTTCGAGGCTTGTTTCCTTGTTCTGCGCGGTGGCTGGCTTCACTACTTTGAGCTGCACTTCTGCGCTGCTTATATCCTCGAATGTCTTCTCAAGCTTTGCTACTTTCTTCTCGATGAAATCCTGTAGTTTCTCGGTAGCGTCAAAGTGAATTGACTGAATCTTTACGTTCATAGTGTCCTCCTTTTCTTTGTTTAAGGTCGTTTATACTATATATAATAAGGTATAGTGTCATCCTTTCGGTGTTTCGCTTCGGGGATGTGCCTCATTATATGCTTTCTTTAGTTGCTCGAACGAGGTGTGGGTGTATATTTCGGTTGTGGAGAGGCGCTCGTGTCCGAGCAGCTTCTGCACGTTTTCGATGTTGGCTCCGTTGTTGAGCATTGCGGTGGCGAAGGTGTGGCGCAGCACGTGGGGCGATCGTTTCTGAAGGCCGGTCACGGTGGAGAGCTGTTGCTTCACCATCTGGCGCACTTGTTGGGGGCTTAGGCGCATGCCGCGTGCGGAGCGGAAGAGCGCCCGGGTGCAGCGCGGCGGTGTCTCGGCGTCGCGACGTGCGGTGTAGCTGCGCAGGGCTTGGGCGAGTTCGTCGCCGAAGGGTATGGCGCGCTGCTTGTTGCCTTTGCCGTGCACGCGTATCTCGCTGCGTGCGTAGTCGACGGAGTTGTCGTCGAGCGAGGTGAGCTCGGAGAGGCGCATGCCTGTCTCGTAGAAGGTGAGCACGATGGTGTGCTCGAGCTGCGCCTGATAGGTGTCGGGCTGCTGTGTGTGGTCGAGCAGCCGGTCCATCTGTTCTTCGCGCACGAACTGCGGCAGGGGCCGGTCGGTCTTGGGGCGGTAGACGATGTGCGCCGGGTCGTGCTCTACGTATCCTCGTGCGAGGAGGTAGCGGTAGTAGGTTTTCAGGGCGCTCAGGCGCCGGGCTACGGTTGTGGCGCGGTTGCCTTGGTCGAGCTGGTGCTCCATCCAGTCGCGCACGACGTCGGTGTCTACCGTGGCGAACGTGAGTTCGCTGTCGAGACTGCTGAAAAACTGCTGGAACGCTTCGAGGTCGCGGCGGTAGCTTTCCACTGTATTCTCCGACCGGTTGCGCTCGTAGCGCAGATAGTCGAGAAAGCCGTCAATACCTTTTTGCATGTTCTTTTTTGTTTTTCGCTACGAATATACGACGAATATTTGTCATCTGCAAGTTTTCGGCTGTCTTTTTTCGTTTTTTCACGTTTTTAGCGTGGTTCTGGCGTCTATTCGTCGTGTGCGGCAAGCGTTTTACCGCGCTGCGGTAACATGATTACCGCAGCGTGGCTATGTCGTTACAGCATTGCGGTAATGGTGTTACCGCGTGGATGTAACGCTGCTGCTGCTAAACACAAAGACGGCAATAGCTGCTCTTCAGAACTGCTATTGCCGTCGCCAGCCTGCCCGAGTCGCAGAGGATTCGGGTTGGCATGTTTATGTCTTAATGATTATTTCTGAGTGTATACACCTCCTGGTCCATCCGACAGCGCTTGCCGTGGGGGGCGCGCGTCATATTAATTGTTAGTCGAAATGGGGAGATTACTCCTCGTTAGCGCGGAGCTGCTGTACGTAGATAGCGTGCTCCATCTTGAGTCTCTTGAGTACAGAAGGCTTGTTGTACTGCTGACGAGCGCGGAGTTCCTTCACTACGCCTGTCTTCTCAAACTTTCTCTTAAACTTCTTGAGTGCTCTTTCGATGTTCTCACCGTCTTTTACCTGTACAATAATCATTTTTGTTTCTTTTAATTTAAATAGTTATACATTGTTTATTTGCGGCACTGTGCCACAAAGCGGGTGCAAAGTTACTGATTATTTGCCGATTAGCCAAATTTTTCGCAATATTTCTGCATTCTGCCCTACTTATTCGGCATCGTAATGCGCAGTCGGATGCTACGCAAGCCGCTTTGCCTGCATAAACGTTAAAAGGCAGCGGGCGCTCCTTGCGGAGTTCCTGCTGCCTTTTGTCGTCACAAGTCTGCTTGCGACACGTTGCAGTCTGCTCTGCCCCGAGGGGCGCAGCCGACTACTTTCCGTGGTGCTCGTCAGATACTGTCAACTTCTTGCGGCCATGTGCGCGGCGAGAAGCCAATACGCGACGACCATTCTTTGTAGCCATACGTTCACGGAAACCATGCTTGTTCACGCGGCGACGATTGTGCGGCTGAAATGTTCTTTTCATTGTCTTATTTTTATTTATTTGTTATTATTCACACTTTTGGGTTGCAAAATTACTCATAATTTTTTAAACGACAAAGACTTGAGCCTTTTTTAGCTGCATTTTTTAGTTTTTTCTACATTTTTAGGGCAAAATCGCCCGTGTATGGGCTGAAAAGCGGTGCGACGGGGAGGTTGAGGGGCTTTTTTTGCCGGTTTTCACGATTTAGGGCGTGTCCCGAATAAAAAAAACTGTGAACCATGCGTTTTTGTGCGTGATTTTCAGTAACTTTGCAGCGATTTTTGAGAGATAATACAATAATATAAATAAAAACAGCAATGATCAACTCACAAGACATCAAGATGGGAACTTGCATCCGCATGGACGGCAAGCTCTTTTTCGTAATCGACTTCCTTCATGTAAAACCGGGTAAGGGCAACACTTTCATGCGCGTTAAGTTGAAGAACGTTGTCGACGGCCGCGTGTTGGAGCGTCGCTTCGACATCAGCGAGAAGCTTGAGGACGTACGCGTAGAGCGCCGTCCGTACCAGTACCTCTACAAGGAGGGCGAGGACTATATCTTCATGAACCAGGAGACTTACGACCAGATTCCTATCGCTGGCAACCTCATCACTGGCGTTGACTTCATGAAGGAGAGCGACATCGTCGAGGTCGTTTCTGACGCTTCTACAGATACCGTACTCTTCGGCGAAATGCCGGTGAAGACTAACCTCCGCGTTACTCACTCTGAGCCGGGCATCAAGGGCGACACTGCTACAAACACTCTCAAGCCGGCTACTCTCGAGACTGGCGTAGAGATTCGCGTGCCTCTCTTCGTTAACGAAGGCGACCTCGTTCAGGTTGACACACGCGACGGTAGCTACCTGCAGCGCGTTAAGGAGTAATCCTTACCGAACAACGGAATAAGAAATAGCAAAGAGTAAAAAAGTAAAAAGCATTGGGGATAACGTCATGCACGCCCCGCCGTGCTCTTTACTTTTTTACTCTTTTGCGTTTATTGCCTACTCGCCGGCTTGTCTACTTGCCTAATCGTCGGCTTGCCTAATCGTACACTTGTTCACCTGTCAACTCAAAAAGAAATGAAATACAGCATAATAATTCCCGTTTACAACCGTCCGGACGAGGTGGACGAACTGCTCGACAGCCTCACCCGTCAGAGCGAAACCGACTTCGAAGTGGTGGTAGTGGAGGACGGTTCGGCGGTGCCGTGCAAGGATGTCTGCGAGAAATATGCGCAGAAGCTCCGCATACAATACTTCACCAAGCCCAACTCCGGACCCGGACAGACGCGCAACTACGGTGTGGAGCGCGCGCAGGGCGACTACGTGCTCATCCTCGACTCGGACGTGGTGCTGCCCGAAGGCTATCTGGCGGCGGTGTCTGCCGAACTGCAGCGCGATCCTGCCGACGCTTTCGGCGGTCCGGACAGTTCGCACCCTTCGTTCACCGACACGCAGAAGGCTATCTCCTACTCGATGACTTCGTTCTTCACCACCGGCGGCATACGCGGCGGCAAGAAGAAGCTCGACAAGTTCTACCCGCGATCGTTCAACATGGGCGTGCGTCGCGACAGATACATGGAGCTGGGCGGATTCTCGAAGATGCGCTTCGGCGAGGACATCGATTTCTCAATACGCATCTTCAAGGCCGGACTGCGCTGCCGACTCTTCCCCGAGGCATGGGTGTGGCACAAGCGCCGCACCGACCTGCGCAAGTTCTTCCGCCAGGTGTACAACTCGGGCATCGCGCGCATCAATCTCTACAAGAAATACCCCGAGTCGCTGAAGCTGGTGCACATGCTGCCGATGGTGTTCACCGTGGGCGTGCTCTCCATGCTCGCGCTCTGCCTCGTGCTGCTCGCGCTCTGCCCCACTCTGGCGTGGCTGCCGCTCGTGCCGCTCGCCCTCTACTCGCTCCTCATCTGCATCGACTCGGCTCGCCTCAACCGCAGTCTGAAGATCGGTGTGCAGAGCATCGCCGCCGCCTACGTGCAGCTCATGGGCTACGGCTTCGGATTCATCGAGGCTTGGTGGAAACGCTGCGTGCGCGGCAAGTCGGAGTTCGCTGCGTTCGAGAAAACGTTCTACAAATAACACATGTCTCCCACGGATCGCACTCTAAGTTTATTGCTGAAAAGAAACTCCCACAGATTGCACAGATCGGCACAGATGGTTAGGGTGTGTAGGTTCTCCCACGGAATCCACGGATCTCACAGAATTACTTGCTGTGAAGAGACTCCCACGGAATCCACGGAATTCACGGAAGTTTATTGCTGAAAAGAAACTCCCACAGATCGCACAGATACACACAGATGTAGCTTCAAGGGGTGCAGCGGTCTCCGCTGCACCAACAAAACCGGATGGCACTATCATATTGACAGTGGGTGTGAGTCAAAACCTAACCAATGCGGACAGCGCCAGTCTGTAAGATAGCTGGGAGATGCCTGGCAGATGGCTGGTAGATTACTGGAAGAAAAGCGCTATCTCCCAGCCTTTAACTCACTACTCAACAACGTGTTACACGCCAGCTGGGAGATATGGTAGATTTTTCGCACTAATTAAGTTCTGTAAACATACTCTCCTTGAAACACGCCATAATTATCTGTGTACATCTGCGAAATCTGTGGGAGAAAAGTTCTGCAACAAGTTCTGTGAATTCTGTGAATTCCGTGGGAGAGCCTTCTGTATTATTTTTCTATTAAAGAAACAACCTATGAACGACATAAGCAATAAGAGTAATCATAACTCTCAACTCTCAATTCTCAATTCTCAACCGAAAAACAACTCTCAACTAAAGATCTCCGATTGGTCGGAAGCCGACCGACCGCGCGAAAAGCTGCGCGACAAGGGCGCCGAGACGCTGTCCGACGCCGAGCTGCTGGCGATACTCATAGGTTCGGGCAGCACGAAGGAGAGCGCCGTGGCGCTCATGCAGCGCATACTGAGCGCCTGCGACAACAACCTCAACACCTTGGGCAAGATGTCGCTGCACGAACTGATGCAGTATAACGGCATCGGCGAGGCGAAGGCGATAACTATCATTGCGGCATGCGAACTGGGCAAGCGCCGCCAAGCGGCGAAGGCTGCCGAACGCCCCGACATGGGGTCGGCGCAGGCGGTGTACGAGTACATGCACCCGAAGATGCAGGACCTCGACACCGAGGAGGCATGGGTGCTACTGATGAACCAACGTTTCCGACTCATCAAGGCGGTGCGACTGTCGCACGGCGGACTCACCGAGACGGCTGTCGATGTGCGCGTCATTCTGCGCGAGGCGCTGCTCGCCAACGCCACAACGCTCACGCTAATACACAATCATCCGAGCGGCAACGCGCGTCCTTCCGGCGACGACGACCGCATCACCCACAAACTGAAAACTGCCTGCGAGACAATGCGACTCTATCTCATCGACCACCTCATCGTCACCGACGGCCGCTATTACAGCTACGCCGAAGAGGGCAGGATTTAAGGTTCAAACATAAAGACAATTGCTTCTATGCAACAGCACAAAACGCTGGTTACATAGAAGCAATTGTTTTTCTATTTAATGACAGTTCGATTTTCTAAACCATACAGCGAACCACACGGCAGCAACGACAAGTGCGGTTGCACCGACGCCGTAGCCCACAGTGTATGGCAAGCCGAGCGCAGTCTTCGACACCATGAAGAAGGTGGTGCAGACGCAAGTCATGAAGAGGGCTGGCACGAGCGTGATGATGTAAGGCTTCTTTTCGCGAGCAAGATAGACGGTGATGGTCCAGAGGGCGAAGACTGAAAGCGTCTGGTTAGCCCATCCGAAGTATTGCCAGATGGTGTTGAAGCCGTCGGGGTTCTCCATCTGCCAAACGAGCATGGCGAACGATGCGGCGAAGAGCGGAACGCAGATATACAGACGGTTCTTCTTTGCACGCTGACTGAGTTTCAGCGCCTGAGCGATGATAAGACGGGCAGAGCGGAACGCTGTGTCGCCGCTTGTTATCGGGGCAGCTACCACGCCGAGCATAGCGAGCACACCGCCCACAATGCCGAGCCAATCCTTGCAGACAAGATTCACAACGACGGGCGCCGACGTATGTAGTCCGTTAGCCACGGTGCCGCCAATCTGGGCATATCCTGGCTGCGGAGCGTCGTAGAAGAACCACATCGACACCGTAGCCCAAACGAGCGCCACGAGTCCTTCCGTAATCATTGCACCGTAGAAGATAGGTCTGCCTTTGCGTTCAGACGTAAGGCAGCGAGCCATAAGCGGACTCTGCGTGGCGTGGAAACCGCTGATAGCGCCGCAGGCGATGGTGATGAACAGACACGGGAAGATGTTGTCGGTGAACGAAGCAGGGTCTGTAGCCTTGCCCATATTGCCCACACCGTGCCACAGCTCGGGCAGCGCAGGCCATTTTACGAACAGCACAGCCATCAGAGCCACAGCCATGAACAGCAGCGAGAACGAGAAGAGCGGGTATATCTTGCCTATGATCTTGTCGATAGGTAGCATCGTCGCTACTACGTAATAAACGAAGATGACGGTTATCCACATGGTTGTCGAACCGCTTATGCCGTGCAGAATCTCTGCCGGACTATACACGAACACTGTGCCGAGCATGATGAGCAGGAACACGGCGAACACCAGCAACACCTTTGACGCTACGCCGCCGAGATAGCGCCGAACGAGTTCGGGCAGGTCGCAGCCGCCGTTGCGCATGGAGAGCATACCCACGAAGTAGTCGTGAACGGCTCCTGCGAAGATGCAGCCGAAGATTATCCAAAGATATGCCGCGGGTCCGAACTTTGCGCCCATGATTGCACCGAAGATAGGTCCGGTACCGGCTATGTTGAGGAACTGTATCATGAACACCTTCCAATAAGGCATCGCGACATAGTCCAGACCGTCGGCTTGCGCCACGGCTGGCGTAACACGGTCGTCGGGTGCGAAGATGCGCTCCACGAAGCGTCCGTAGACAAGGTAGCCCAACACAAGGGCTGCCAGACTGATTAAGAATGTTATCATTTATTTTAGTTATTATGGTTACGTTATACGATGCAAAAGTATAGTTTTTTATCGTAACCGAGTAAGAAAAGCTGTATTATTACTGCCATAAAATTCGGTATTCGGATATTTTTCCTTAAATTTGCAATAATATATTAATGTATAACAAGCTAAAGTACAAAACGAATGACACAGGAAGAAAAGACACATATAGAAGAACGCATCGTCGACGTGCTCAAGACGGTGTACGACCCCGAAATACCGGTGAACATCTATGACCTCGGACTCATCTACAAGATTGACGTGCAGGACGACGGCAACGTGGACATCGACATGACTTTCACTGCGCCTACATGCCCTGCCGCCGACTTCATACTTGAGGACGTGCGACAGAAGGTAGACTCGCTCGAGCATGTGAAGTCGGCTAACGTGAACCTCGTCTTCGAGCCTGTATGGGACCAGAGCATGATGACGGAGGAGGCAAAGATAGAGCTTGGATTCGACTAACGATGTCGAATTTTGAGTTTTGAGTTTTGAATGTTGAGTTATGCGCAATGCGCATTATGAATTATCCAGTTTTGAATTCGCATGAAAAATGTATATTTCCTTAGCGATGCCCACCTCGGTTCGTGGGCTATCGACCACGGTCGCACGCAGGAGCGCCGACTCGTGAGGTTTCTCGACTCGATAAAGACAAAGGCGCGCGCCATCTATCTGCTGGGCGATATGTTCGACTTCTGGTGCGAGTGGCGCTACGTGGTGCCGAAGGGCTACACGCGCTTCCTGGGCAAGCTCTCGGAGCTGACCGATATGGGCGTGGAGGTGCACTACTTCACCGGCAACCACGACATCTGGACATACGGATACCTCGAGGAGGAGTGCGGACTGATTGTACACACCAAGCCCGAGACGGTGGAGATTTATGACAAGGTGTTCTACATAGCGCACGGAGATGGACTGGGCGACCCCGACCGCCGCTTCAAGTTCATAAAGAGCGTGTTCCACAACCGCACGTGCCAGGTGCTGTTCAACTCGCTGCACCCGCGCTGGGCGATGTGGTTCGGACTCACTTGGGCGAAGCACTCGCGCCTGAAACGTGCCGACGGCAAGGAACCGCCGTACATGGGCGAAGACCGCGAGCACCTCGTGCTCTTTGCAAAGCATTACATGAAGACACACAACGATGTCGACTACTTCATGTTCGGACACCGACACATAGAGCTCGATCTCTTCCTCTCGAAAAAGACACGCATGATGATTCTCGGCGACTGGATAACGCAGTTCACCTACGCCGTGTTCGACGGCGAGCACATGTTCCTTGAGGAGTATGTGGAGGGCGAGAGCCAGCCGTAAACGATATATAAAAAGTCAAGTCGTATATAACGATATAAAAAGGGCAAAACTCATTAATCGTGAGTTTTGCCCTTTTTCATAGGATGGTTATGACATCCTTTTACTTGCGGAACTTCTCAGCCTGCTGCTGAATGAGCGCAGCGTCGTTGAAGTAGTCGATCTGCATTGCGCGGCGCACCTCGTCCATTGTCTGAGCCGCTGTCTCGCGCGCAGCCTCCGAACCTTTGCGCAGGATGTTGTAGATTTCGGGGATATCCTTCTCGTACTCTGCGCGGCGCTCGCGAATCGGGTCGAGCATCTTGTTGAGCACGTTGTTAAGGAACTTCTTCGTTGTGCCGTCGCCGATGCCGCCACGCACGTAATGGTCCTTCAGCTCGTCGAGTGTCTTGTACTCGGGCCAGAACTCAGCGAAGTCGTCGGGTGTGCTGAACGCCTCAAGATATGTGAACACGGCGTTGCCTTCGAGGTTGCCTGGCTCGTCCATGCTCATACGCGGCGCACCGTTCGACATCTTCTTCACCTTCTTCCACACCTCAGCGGCTGAGTCAGAGAGGTAGATGCAGTTGCCGAGCGACTTCGACATCTTCTCCTTGCCGTCGGTACCTGGCAGACGGCGTGCCGTAGCGTTCTCGGGCAGCATGATCTCCGGCTCAACGAGCACCTCGCTGTATGTCTGGTTGAAGCGGCGCACGAGCTCGCGTGTCACCTCAATCATCGGCTCCTGGTCTTCGCCTGCAGGCACGGTTGTAGCCTTGAACAGAGCGATGTCGGCAGCCTGGCTCACGGGGTAGCAGAAGAAGCCGAGCGGAATGTTAGCCTCGAAGTTGCGCATCTTTATCTCGGTCTTCACGGTCGGGTTGCGCTGCACGCGCGACACGGTGATGAGGTTCATCAGATAGGTAGTAAGCTCAGCGAGCTCCGGTATCTGACTCTGTATGAACAGCGTGCACTTCTCGGGGTCGAGACCAGCCGAGAGGTAGTCGAGCGCCACCTCGATGATGTTCTGGCGAATCTTTTCGGGGTTGTCTGCGTTGTCGGTGAGAGCCTGCACGTCTGCCATGAAGACGAACATGCGGTCGAAATCGCCAGCGTTCTGCAGTTCGACGCGGCGGCGGAGCGAGCCTACATAGTGACCCAAGTGGAGCTTACCTGTAGGACGGTCGCCCGTAAGAATTATCTTTCCCATATTTTGTTTATTTTTTATTTCCTGTTTGTTTTTGTTTCCTATCAACTTACAAAGGTACATTATTTATAGGAATTGGGCAAACAGTTTGCCGTTTATCACAAGAATTGGGGTGTTTGAACGACTAAGCCTCATCTATTTGGCTCTTTCGCGGCGCAATACGTTCTGCAGGTCGAACACGGTCTGTGCGTTTTCGAGCGCCACGTTGTGCTCCTCCTTAATGTCTTTCTGCATGTCGTAGAGCTGCGGTTGCGGGCTGTTGCCAGTCTCCACGCGTTCGCCGTTGAGCGTAGCCGCCCAGCCGAGGGTCTTTGCGCCGTCGTTCGGCTCTATGTATTTCCACTGCTTTGTGCGCACGGAGAGCACATGGTTGTTAGCCATACCGATGATGTACGGACGGTCGGTACGGTCGTTGCCAAGGAGCGTACTGATGCGGTTCTCGCTGTCTACGGCAGCGCCCTTCGGTATGCGTGCGTTGATGAGCGAACCGAACGACGCCAGCAGGTCGATATGCGAGAAGAGCGCTTCCGACGTCGCGCCTGCCTTCACGCCGCCAGCCTTCCAGCGCACGATGACGGGCACAGCCGTTCCGCCCTCATAAGCCGAGTACTTGCCCGATCGCCACGGTCCCTGCGGCGAGTGTCCGTTGAGCAGTTCGTCGGCGCGGTCTACATATCCGTCGTCGGTGACGGGTCCGTTGTCGCTGGTGAGCAATATGATTGTGTTGTCGGCGATGCCGAGTCGTTCGAGCGTGCGCATAATCTCGCCCACCGACCAGTCGAACTGCACGATGGCGTCGCCGCGCAAGCCCATTCCGCTCTTGCCGCGGAATCGCTCGTGCGGGAATCGCGGCACATGCACGTCGTTTGTGGCGAAGTACATGAAGAACGGGCGGTCGGCGTGCTGCTTTATGTAGTTAACGGCGTAGCCTGTTATCGAGTCGGCGATGTTCTCGTCCTTCCACAGTGCCTTACCTCCGCCCTTCATATACCCGATGCGTCCGATGCCGTTCACTATCGCCTGGTCGTGTCCGTGCGACGAGCGCAGGTTGTAGCACAGCTCTGGATGCTCGCGCGCCGTAGGTTCGCCCTCGAAGTTATGGTAGTAGTTGACGTCGATAGGCGCCGACTCGTCGTAGTTAGCCACCATGCCGTCCTCGATAATCACGCAGGGCACACGGTCGGCAGTGGCCGCCATGATGTAATGGTTGTCGAAACCTATGTCGGCAGGCGACGCCGGCAGCGGCGCGTTCCAGTCCTGCTCACCGGTGCGGTCGCCCAGTCCTAAGTGCCACTTGCCTATGGCGCACGTAGCGTAGCCCTGCGAGCGGAACATGTCGGCTATGGTGAACTGCTCGGGCTTTATAATCATCGCCGCATTGCCCGGCGCCACGTCCGTGCCCGGTCGGCGCCACGGATACTCGCCCGTCAGGAGCGAGTAGCGCGACGGCGTTGAGGTTGAAGCAGCCGCATGACAATCGGTGAAGCGTACGCCTTCGGCAGCGAGTCGGTTCACGTTAGGCGTTTCGACGTTCTTCGCGCCATAACATTCGAGGTCGCCGTAGCCGAGGTCGTCAGCCACAATCATAATCACGTTCGGTCGCGACGTGTCCGCCTTCGCCCTCTGCTTCTTCGCCGCCATTGTCGGCTGTGTCGCCCATGCTGCGAGCAGCGAGAGCGCTATTGTCTTGTTTATCTGCATATTTGTTTGATTTGTTTTTAGTAGTTCCTATTATTTTAATACAACTTATATATAAGCGTAGCAACGGCAAGCATGCCGTAGTCTTCTATATTTGCTGCAGAATCTTCATATACTCCTTGTAGGGGATGGTGCGTCCGCCCATCGACTTGAGGTGCGGTGTCTCTATCTGGCAGTCGATCATCAGTCCGCCGTTCTCCTGCATGAACTCGGCGAGAAAGATGAGCGCGAGCTTGCTTGCGCTGGGCACGAGCGAGAACATGCTCTCGCCGATGAAGCAGCGTCCGAGCGTCACGCCGTAGAGTCCGCCCACGAGTCGGTCGCCCTCCCACACCTCCACGCTCTGCGCGAGGTTCTGGCGGTGCAGCTCGGTGTATGCACGGATGATGTCCTCGCTAAGCCATGCTCCTTCCGAGTCGTAGCGTCCGTCGGCTTTCTGACAGCCGCGTATCACGCCGTCGAAGTCGTCGCCGATAGACACGTCGTACTTGCCCTTGTTAATCAGCGTGCGCATCGAGTGCGACACGTGTATCTCGTTGGGGAAGATGACGAAGCGCTCCTGCGGACAGTACCACAGCGGCTCGTCGTAGTCGCGGAACGAGAACCACGGAAAGATGCCGTGACTGTATGCGAGCAGCAGTCGGTCGACGGAGAGGTCGCCGCCAACGCACAGGAGTCCGTCGGGCTCCACGTCTAAGGGCTGGGGAAATATCAGTTCTTTGCCTATTCTGTATATCATTATTCCAATTACTCGGGTTTGTTAGTAAAAAAATGCACCATACTTTGTTCTGAAGAAGTAGTATTCGCCTACATTCCAAACAGAGTATGGTGCATTCGTATTTATTGCGGATATATCCAGCGTATTCATAATTTCAGTTGTAAACCACGATTGCGGATTTCTTCAAATTCCTTTTGGGCTTCTTCTTCCCATTCTTTCTTTCTGTCAATTGCCCTTCGGAACGCAGCGATGAGTTCCTCACGGGATTTTGCCTTAAATGTAGTCATAAGCCAGATTTTATAATGTTATGATGCTGCAAATATACATATTTTATTTGTAGCAGAGAAATATTTATGAAACATTCAACATTCCACATTCAACATTAAACTCGCCGCCCTTCTTTAGTTTGCCGAACAGTATCTCTCTCATCAGCAGCGGCTTGAGCATCGAGCCAATCACGCGGTCGAGCTCTCGCGCTCCGTACTCGGGCGTGAAGCCCTTTGTGAGGAGCAGTTCGCGAGCCTCGGCACTGAGGTGCAGCGTCACGTTCTTCGCGCTGAGCTTGGTCTGCAGCTGCGCGAGCTTCTTGTCGAGGATGAGCGATGCCATCTGGCGCGACATATCGTGGAAGACAACGATGTCGGTGAGGCGATTGATGAACTCGGGCTTGAACGTCTTCTTCACTGTAGTGAGCATGGCATCGCCGCGCGACACGCTGCCCGTGAAACCGATGCTGGCGCGCGAGGCGTACTGCGCTCCGGCGTTGGAGGTCATGATGATAATGGCGTTGCGGAAGTCGGCACGCTCGCCGTGGTTGTCGGTGAGCGCGGCGTAGTCCATCATCTGCAGGAAGATGTTGAAGATGTCGGGGTGCGCCTTCTCTATCTCGTCGAAGAGCAGCACGCAGTTGGGCGTCTTGCGCACGGCTGCCGTGAGCAGTCCGCCGTCTTCGTAACCCACGTAGCCTGCGGGCGAACCGATGAGCTTCGCCACGGCGTGCTTCTCGGCGTACTCGCTCATGTCGAAGCGCACGAGCTTCATGCCCATTCGCTCTGAGAGCACGCGCGCCACCTCGGTCTTGCCGACGCCGGTCGGACCGACGAAGAGCAGACTTGCCATCGGCTTGGTGTCGTCGGCGAGTCCGGCTTTCGACATCTGCACAGCCTCAACCACACGGCCTACGGCTTCGTCCTGACCGAATATCTCTTTCTTTATGTCGCCCTCCAGCGTGCGCAGTGCGTCGTTCGACTGCTCCTTGAGTGCTTCGGCGTCAATCTTGCAGACGCGTGCGAGAATGTCGGTGACGAGTCGGCGGTCTACGGTCTGGCGCTTCTGCGTGGTGAGCGGATGGGTCTCGCGGTAGGCGCCTGCCTCGTCGATGAGGTCGATTGCCTTGTCGGGCAGGAAGCGGTCGCGTATGTGCTTGGCGGCGCTGCGCACGGCGAACTCAACGACGCCCGCAGCGTACTTCACGCCGTGGAACTTCTCGTAGCTCGGGCGCAGACCCTCCACGATGCGTATGGCGTCGTCTACCGACGGCTCGGCGATGTCTATCTGCTGGAAGCGTCGCACGAGCGACTTCTGCTTGGCTATGTAGCGGTTGTACTCGTCGTAGGTGGTCGATCCGATGAAGCGTATCGCTCCGCTCTCGAGATAGGGCTTCAGCATGTTCGAGGCGTCGAGCGATGCGTCGCCGTTGCGTCCGGCTCCGATGAGGTTGTGTATCTCGTCGATGCAGAGTATGGCGTTGCCCTCCTGCGCGAGTCCTTCCATCACCATCTTTATGCGCTTCTCGAAGTCGCCCCTGAACTGTGTGCCTGCCACCATCGTGCCCATATCCATCATGTAGACGCGTGCTCCGCGCAGACGTTCGGGCACTGCTCCGCGCTCTATCAAGGCGGTGAGTCCGTAGATGAGCGCTGTCTTGCCCACGCCCGGCTCGCCCACGTGCAGCGGATTGTTCTTGTCCTTGCGGCAGAGCACCTGCATGGTGCGCTCCAGTTCGGCTTCGCGACCGATGAGCGGGTTGTGGTCGGCGTATGTGTCGTTGACGCAGGTGACGAGCTTGCGCCACGGTGCGGGTGAGTTGGCGTCGTCGCCGTCAGCCGCTTCGCCCGTTTCGTCTACGGCATATGCCGACACGAGCGACTGCATGAACTCGCCCTTCTCGTCGCCCGTGAACTGGTCGAGAAGATAGGCTGCCTGCGAGTCGTTGAGCATGAGCATGGCTGCCACGACGTGCGGCACGTCGAGCGTGTCCTGGCCGGAGTATTGCGCCTGCTTGATGGCGAGCGACATCATCTCTGAGAACTGCTGCGAGCCTTCGATTACGTACTTCTGCGTCTCGGGCACCACCTCCATCGACAGAAACTCCTTCTCGAGTTGTGTGATGAGCCACGAGGCGTCGTGGGGCAGCAATTCGCTGGCGCTTGCGAACTGCTCCTGTGAGGCAAAGGCGTAGAGCACGTGCTCCGGCGTCACGAACTCGTGGCGCCAGAAGTCGCAGTCTTCGATTGCCTGCTTTATTGCGTTTGCTAAATTCTTGCTGTTGTTCATTAATCAATTTTGAATTTTGAATTTTGAGTTTTGAATTGTTGCCTACGGCAATTTTGAGTTTTGAATTTTGAATTGTCGGCTACGCCGATGAGGAATTGTTCAATTAGGAGTTGATAACTCAACAATTCACAACTCAAAACTCAACAATTCAAAATGCGCAAAGCGCACAATTCAAAATTCAAAACTCAAAATTCAATACTCATTCCGGTTTGCATTCGAGGCGCAGCGGGAAGTTCTCCTCACGCGCCATCATCGTGGCCTTTCTCACCTTCGATATCGCCACGTCGTAGCTGTATATGCCCACCACGGCGCTGCCGCTCTTGTGCACGGCGAGCATAAGGGCTTCTGCCTCCTCCGCCGACTTGAAGAAGACGGAGGTGAGCACGAGCACCACGAACTCCATCGTCGTGAAGTCGTCGTTGTAGATTATCACCTTGTAGCGGCGCGGCTCGCGGAGGTTGGTGCGGGTGCGGTCGCGCACGGCGGTCTGTTCTTTTGCCATTATTTTTTAAAGTTACTGCCCTCCGAGTCGGTCGAAGAACACCATTATCTCTTCCCATGTCTTGAACTCGTCGCTGCCCCACTCTATCTGCGTGCCCATAAATTCGGACTGCTCCTGCAGCGTGGGCTTCGGTTGTGCGGCGGGCGTGATGAGATAGTCGCCGTAGAGCATCTGGCGCTGGTTGGTGAAGACGATGCGTCCCCAAGCCGGAGCGCTCAGGAACTGCTCCACCCAGCGTGTGTCGTCCACCATCCGCTGCGCATTGTCGGACGGCGACGGCGCCACGATGTACACGTTGTAGTGCTCGATGAGCATCTCGTAAGCCTTGTGCATCGACGCCGTGGCGTTGCCGTACGAGTCGCGCAGCGTCTCGATGTCTACGTATACGACGGGGCGCTCGCGGCCTTCCTGTCGGTCGTCGATGTAGCGTATGACGGGTATGAGATAGTGCATCGCCACCTTGTCGGTAAGGCGGTGCTCGCCGTGGAAGCCTATCGCCGTGGGATAGTGCTCGTGGAAGAGGTCGTAGGTATGCACTACGGGGTCGTTGTCGCCGAAGAGTGCGATGACGCGTGTGCGCTCGTCGGGGTCGGCGGCGTGCTCGAAGTTGTGCGTCGTCATCTCCTGATACTCCTTTATAAGGCCCTTCGTCACGATGAACTCCTGCACTCCGTCCTCGCGCGGGTTCTGAAACACCTGCTTGCCCGTGAACTTCGACATGGTGTCGCCCATCTCGAAGGCTGGGTTCACCAGTATGCGGTCGAATCCGGTGAGCATCTCGGTGTACATGCCGCCCATCGACGTGCCTATGATGAGGTCGGGCTGCTCCTCGGCTGCCATCGCCTTCAGCATCTGCAGTCCTTCTTCTGGGTGCAGCGGAATGTCGCGCGCCACAACCGTAGCGTTGGGCATCAGCGTGCGCAGCATCTGCACCGTGCCCGACTGTGCCGACGAACCGAAACCGTGTACATACATGAGTTTCTTGCCCCGCATAAGCTCGGGGTATTGCTTTACAAATTGATTTTCCATTGTCGCTTGTCTTACAAACATTTGTTACGGGGTGCGCTTGTCTTATATAAAGATATGTGCAAAGTTACAAAAACACAGGTTTACGGCAAAATATAGCTTGTCATATTCTGTAGTTTTCTGCGATTTGCACATCATAACATACGAGTAATGATCGTTACCACGAACTGGTAACGATATTACCTCTGCGCGGTAACGTTGTTACCTGTATGCGGTAATGGCGTTACCACAGCGCGGTAATCACATTATTTGTCGGGCTTTATATTGAGTAGTGCGCCCTGGACTCGGCTTTGCCGCTTGCCAGAGCAAGAAGGGCAACACCTTAATAATTAGGCTTTTGCCCTTTCAGGGCGAATGTAGATGTGGGGTATAATGTTTACCCAGGGCGTTGCCCTGGGCTATGTGATTGTCGGGCTTTCAGCCCGTATTTGACCACATTATCAGTTTTACCGGACAGCAATATTAAAAAAATATTGCTGTCTGCCAAAAGTCTTCGGAAAGAAGAAGCTTTTAGCTGACAGCAATAAAATATGTACTAATTCTTTAATTTTTGTTTTATGCTTTGCCTGTTGTTTCAAGTGATTTACAATACTGCATAGATTGTATGTTTATAGATTGCTAACGGCTACCTTCACTACTTTCTTGCCGTTATAGGTGTTAAGGGTAAGTTCTACGGTGTCGGCTTTCTCAAGCAATTGCGTGGGGATGCTGACATATTGCTGCACGGTGTAATACGCGGGCACGCCGCACTGGTCGTGATAGAGTGTGAGGTGGAGCGTGCGGCGTCGGTCGGCGTCGGTGGTCGTGCCGTGGCTAACGATGCCAAGGGCGTGCAGGGCGTCGTCGGCTTCTGTCTTGCCGCTCTTCAGCAGGAGCGAGAGGTTGATGTAGCTCTTGTTCTTCGACAGCCAAATGCTCTCGAAGCCCACGGGGTCGGTGCGCAGCGTTTCCATATCCTCAGCCTCAACGGGGCGAAGCACGGAAATGGGGCGAACGGAGCGCGCGCGAACAATAGACGTAGCCGTAGGATTGGAGGCTGCAGCGTCAGAAGCGGCTACCGTCTTGTCGTAATAGAGCAGGGCGCGGTAGACAGAGTCGGGGCGTATGAGCCAGTCCTGCACGAACGGGTTGGAGAACTGCAGCGTGGTGCCATCGTCGAGCAGAGCCGAACGCACCGACTTGTCTTGCGACGTGTGCAGCAGCACGAGGTCGGCGGTGAGATAGCTGTTCGGTCCGTCGCCGGCGTCGTAGCTCTCGGAGGTGCAGGCTGTGAGGGTTATCAGAAAAGCTATAACCGCAAGGCTCTGCTTGATATGTTCGCGGAATATGTAGGACATTGGCATGAGGGTTTTGTGTAAAAAAGAGGGTTAAAAAAAAGTAGCGGAGGTCTCCGGCCTCCGCTACTATATTTAAATCACGCTGAGCTGATTGATAGCCGGATTGGCGTACATGGTGAGCATGCGCTCACGCAGGAACGCCCAGTCGGGGTTGGGCAGCTGTATCTTCTTGAGCTGTGCGTCGAGATAAACCTCAAAGCGCTGGCGGTCTTCAGCCGTGTAGCGGTCGGCGTGCTCGTCAGTGCCACGCAGAAGGTCGAGCGCCACGAAGTTGGACGGGTACAAGCGGTAGCCGCGCCATATCTCGTGGTCGAGATGCTCGGCAACAGCAACGTAGAACTCGTTCTTCGGCATGTCGTCGGGCAGCGCACGCAGCCACTCGTCGATGCACGGCGCAGCCTGATAGTGGATGTGTCCCTTGTAGCCCATTATGCCGGTCTGCATGCTCACAACATCGTCCATCGGACCCTTCTTCCAGTCAGCCACATCGCGGCGCAACTGGAACTCCTGTGCCTTGAGGAAGTCGCACGGGTCGTACTCGTATGATATGGCGAGCGGCACGAGGTGGAGCGAGAGCAAGCGTTCCTTTATAGAACCCTCGCCGCCCATGGTCATCATCTTGAGTATAGCCTCTGCGGTGCGGTCGTTGGAGTCCTTGGCGCGGCCTTCGCGCTGCGCAATCCATACGTTGTCGTTCTTCTCGGCTATGACAAAGTGCATGTACTCGGCGAGCAGTTTAGACGCAGCGAGCATCTGTCGCATAGGCAGCGAGCGCTGCACGATGAACGACTTGTTGAGGCGCACGATGTCCTTCACCCAAGGCAGCTTGAGGAGGTTGTCGCCGATGGCTATCTCGGTGGTTGTGTCGCAGCCGGCGTCGAAGAGCATCATGTGGAGCAGCGCCGAGTCGAGCACGATGTCGCGATGGTTGCTGATGAAGGTGTAGCGCTTGCTGAGATCGAGGCTTGCGAAGTCGGCGTCGCAGCCGAGCGATGCCTTGGCAAGCAGGTTCTTCAAGAAGCCGTAGCAGAAGGCTTTCTGAAACTCGAGATTGGTCTTGCAATGGTGCATCTTCTGCCGTATAGCCTCAACGGGCACACCAGGATAGAGGTATGCCAGCACTTGGCAGAACTGTTCGTTCTGCACCAAACGGTCGAATACTTCGGGGAGCTCTTCCGGCTCAAACGGGCGGATAGAGTCGTATTTGTGGAGTTGTTCAGGTGTCATGATAGAATTTTGAATTGTGAGTTTTGAGTTTTGAATTGTTGCCTACGGCAATTTTGAGTTTTGAGTTTTGAATTATTCTCGGCTACGCCTGCGATTTTGAATTGTAGAATTTTGAATTCGACACTCAGAATTGTTTAATTCAAAACTCAATAATTCAAAATGCGCGAAGCGCACAATTCAAAACTCAAAATTCAACATTCAACATTTAACATTTAAACTGGTTCTCTACGATGTCGGTCAGCACTTCCTTGATGTCGAGACCTGCGGCGCGCACCTGCTGCGGGATGAAGCTGGTGGCAGTCATGCCCGGCGTGGTGTTCACCTCAATCATGTTTATCTTGTCGTTGCCGTCTGCATCCTTCGAGATGATGAAGTCGATGCGGATGATGCCGTTACAGTGGAGGATGTCGTAGATGCGGCTCACCTCCTCAGCCACGCGCTTTGCAGTCTCGGGAGCGATGCGCGCCGGAGTTATCTCCTGCACCTGTCCGTTGTACTTTGCGTCGTAGTCGAAGAACTCGTTGCTTGTAACGACCTCGGTTGCAGGGAACACAACCGACTTCTCGCGTATCTTGTAGCAGCCTATTGAGATCTCGGTGCCTTGCAGGAAGCTCTCTATCATCACCTCGTCGCTCTCCATGAACGCCACGCGCAGAGCCGGCGCAAGCTGGTCTACGTTCTTCACCTTCGACACGCCGAAGCTCGATCCGTCGGCAGCCGGCTTCACGAAGCAAGGCATACCAATCTCCTTCTCGATGAACTCGTCAGAGTATCTCGACTCTTCGCCACGGCGTACGAGGATGCTCTTCGCCACGTTCACGCCCCAACCGCGCAGATAGTTGTTGAGCACGTACTTGTCGAAAGTCATAGCCTCGACGAGCACGCCGCTTGTGCTGTACGGGATGTGGAGCAGTTCGAAGTAACCCTGCATCACACCGTTCTCGCCCGGTGTGCCGTGGATAGTGATGTAGGCGTAGTCGAACACTACAGCCTTGCCGTCGAGCACGAACGAGAAGTCGTTCTTGTCGATTGGCGCTGTTGTGCCGTTGGGCAGGTTGACATGCCAGTCCTGACCCTTCACGTCAACGATATAAATGTTATAACGCTCCTTGTCGAAGAAGGAGTATAAACCCTGCGCAGAACGTATTGATACGTCGTGCTCAGATGAGTCGCCACCGCAAACGATGGCAATGTTGCGTTTTAATGTATTCATAGTGATTATTGTTTTAGGGGTGAGTATTCTTTTTACTAAACTAAGGCGGCGTTTAAGCCGAACTAAGCCTCTTTAAGCCTTTCTAAGCCTTTGATGGAAAACTTATCGCAGTTCTATGCTCTTACTGCTGTGCAGTGCTGAATGTGTCGCGGGTTGTGCCCTTCATATATCCGCGCCACTTCTCTATGAGTTGCGCGAAGTCGTCGGGCCACTCGGATGTGAAGTCCATCTGCTGCTTTGTCTTCGGATGGACGAAGCCGAGTGTGCGGGCGTGCAGTGCCTGACGTGAGCAGGCTTTGAAGCAGTTGTTGATGAACGCCTTGTATGTAGCCGAGCGCTCGCCGCGCAGAATCTCCATGCCGCCGTAGCGTTCGTCGCCGAAGAGCGGATGACCGATGTGCTTCATGTGGGCACGTATCTGGTGTGTGCGTCCGGTCTCAAGGCGACACTCGACGAGCGTCACGTAGCCGAAGCGCTCAAGCACACGCCAGTGGGTTACGGCTTCCTTGCCGATGCCCGAGTCGGGCGACATCACGGTCATGCGCAGACGGTCTTTCGGGTCGCGTGCTATGTTGCCTTCGATGCGTCCTTCGTCTTCGGTGAGGTTGCCCCATACGAGAGCGTTGTACGAGCGGTGCGTTGTCTTGTTGAAGAACTGCAAGCCGAGCGATGTCTTTGCCTGCGGAGTCTTCGCCACAACGAGCAGACCCGATGTGTCCTTGTCGATGCGATGCACGAGTCCCACTTCGGGGTCGTTGGGGTCGTAGCTCTTCAGGTCGCGCAGATGCCAAGCGATGGCGTTGACGAGCGTGCCTGTGAAGTTGCCGGCTCCCGGATGAACCACCATGCCCGCCTCCTTGTTTATCACCATCACCTCCGAGTCTTCGTACACTACGTTGAGCGGCAGATCTTCTGCCACGATGCTTGTGTCGTGGCGCGGACGGTCGAGCATGAGCGTCACCACATCGTTTGGGCGCACCTTGTAGTTGCTCTTCACGGGGCGTTCGTTGACGTGTACAAAGCCTGCGTCGGCAGCCTTCTGTATGCGATTGCGCGACGAATGGGGCAACTTCTCGCACATGAACTTGTCGACGCGCTGCGGCTCCTGGCCTGGGTCGGCAACAAAGCGGAAGTGCTCGTAGAGCTGACCGGTTTCGTCGTCGTCTTCGATTGGGGGTGTGAGGATATCTTCTTCTATCATATTCTTGTTTTTTAGGCTAAGCCGAATTTAGGCAGCGTTTAAGCCGAACTAAGCCTGTCTAAGGCAGCGTTTAAGCCGAACTAAGCCTTCTTAGGCCTTTCAAAGCCCTCCCCGACGGGGAGGGTTGGGAGGGGCTTTTTACTTTTATTCTACTCCGTCGGACCTGTCACTTCATGAAACTCGTCTACATCGCCCGACTCGTAGAACTCGTCTTCCTTGGCGTCCTCTATCGGAGCATCGGTGTAGTTGATGTCCATATCGACATCGCGCTGTCCGCTACCCACCTCGATAGTGATGTAGTCGTTCACCGACACCTTGTCGCCTGCAACGACGTGGCGTCCTTTCACGGTGAGTCCGTACACCCAGTCTTTCTCGCCGTCTACGAACGTGGGCTGCGTGAGCTTGAAGCCCATCGCCGAGAGCTTAGCCATCGCCTCGCGCAACGACGAGTTGTCGATGACGTCGGGCACGGTGATGGTAGGCGTCTGCGTGGCGTTCACGGTGAGGTATATCACGTGACCCGACTTCACACGCTCGCCCGGCGCTGGCGACTGTTCGAGGATGCAGTCGGGGCGCATGCCAGGCACATATCCCGTGTCGCTCACCACCACCTGCAGTCCACTCTGCTTGAGCAGATACTCGGCGTCGCTGAACGCCTTGTGGCGCACGTTCGGTATCTGCACCACTTCGCCATGATGGGTGTATATATCAAGTCCGAACTTCACTCCAAGACACACTGCAAACACCACCGCAACCATTGCGGCGATATTCCCCCAGAGGTAACGGCTCTTGAACTTGCTGAAAAACTCAGATGTATTCATACTCTTTATGCATATATAAATATGTACAAAGATACGACTATCGTAGCAATTCACAAAATATATGCTAAAAAAAGCGCTAACTTATTGATATATTTTGTAATTTCGCATGAAATTACAAAAAGCGTAAAACACTATGAAAGATACATATAAGAAAGCTTTTTACATTGCAGCCTGCGTGTTCGGCGTGGCGCTGGCGTCGTGGGCTGTATGGCGGTTACTGCCGTCGTCGGCTGACGAGATGAAGCGCTGCACCATGGTGGTGAACGCTGAGTCGTGGCACGAGGTGCGGGTGGACGGCAAACCGCTGCTCTACTTCGCCGAATGTTATGGCGACTCGGCTGTTAGCGACATAAGAACCGTGCGCAACAAGGCCCTCCATCGCACTTATTCGGCTGGCTTCTGGACGAACAGATGGCTCATGATGCCGTCGTGCAAGGGAAGGATTGTCACGGCGATAGAGACACCGACCGACGCTCTGCGCGCCTGCGCCGACTCTACGATAATGCGCCTCTGCCGCGAGGCGGCTGCCGCACGGCTCAAGACGCTGAAGCATCAGAAGTCGGAGCTCAACTACTATATGCGTGTTCACAGCGTGCACGACTACGGCTATCAGGATGTGGCGACTTTGGACACTCGCATCTGCAGCGAGTATGCCGAGGCTGAGCGTGTGCTGCACATCATCGACAGCATTACTGCCGGCAAGCACGGCGTATGCGTTAAGACGCGACACGAATACACGGCGACCTACCGCACGGAGGAGGGCAAGCTGATGCGCACCCGGCTCCGCTTCGTGGGCTCTGCCGACGGACTGACGCTGCTGCAGACCGCCGACGGCAAGACGCCGGAGGGCGTAGCGACGCTTGCTCTGCTGCCGTGGAACGCTTCTGACATCGGCGAAGCGCGCGCCGTGGGCTTCCCGACGATAGCTGTAAAAGGCATGGAGTGCGACACGGTCTCGGCACACATTCTTCCTGCACGGATAGCGCAAGGCGGCAAGCACAATCTGCCGCAAATGCTGGCTGGCAACGGCACGCCCGTGTTCAGCACAAAGGGCAGATTCGTAGGCATTGTAAGCGGCGACACCATCGCTGCAAGGAAAACGATAAGGAGGATTTTGAACTTTAAGTGGTAGGAGGGTACGGCTTTCCTGCCATACCAACGCAGCCACAAAGCATCCACAAATCATATAATATATTGTATGGAGGATGAGTAAGAACTCTATTTATGCGAAAGTTACTAAAAACGAAACGACAATGAAGGCAATCAGATACACTATCTCGCTGTGTCTCGCCCTACTCTGTCTCTGCGGATGCAACGATATTCCGCACGACGGCGAGGCAATAATCGGGCACGGCGCTACAACATACTATGGCGGCACGAAGCAGGGGAAGTACGACGGATACGGCGTGCTCTACGTGGGCGACAGCGTGGTGTACGCCGGACAGTGGCGCATGGGAAAGCGCTGCGGAAAGGGCGTCAGCCACGACTCGCTTGGCCACCGCATCGTGGGCAGATGGCGCGCCGACACGCTCGTCAGCGGAACATGGCACGACTCTACGGGCACGTACAGCGGTACGCTCAACCGCGACGCAATAGCCTGCGGACACGGCACGTTCACCGACCGCAAGCAGAACCTCTACCAGGGCGAATGGACTGACGGCAAGCGCAACGGATTCGGCTTCGCACTCACAGCCGGGAAGCACATGCAGCTGGGCGAATGGAAACGCAACCGCTTCCTGGGCGAGCGCATCGAGTATCGCGCCGACCGCATCTACGGCATCGACATATCGCGCTTCCAGCACGAGAAAGGACGCAAGCGCTACGCCATCGACTGGAAGCGGGTGCGCATCACCAATCTCGGTAAGCTCTCAAGAAAGCGCATCGCCGGCGCAGTCGACTATCCCGTGTCGTTCTGCTACATCAAGTCGACGGAGGGCACAACGATAAAGAACCGCTACTTCCGCACCGACTATGCTGCGGCTCGCGCCCAAGGCATAAAGTGCGGCGCCTACCACTTCTTCTCCACTCGCACGCCCGGCGCCAAGCAGGCACGCCACTTCCTGAAGTACAGCACGTTCCGCAAGGGCGACTTGCCGCCGGTGCTCGACGTCGAACCGACGTGTGCGCAGATACGCGCCATGGGCGGCCCGGAGGCGTTGTTCCGCAGCGTGCGCGAATGGATCAGGGTTGTGAAGGCGGCTACGGGCGCCCGACCGGTGCTTTACATATCGCAGTCGTTCGTTAACCGCTACCTGCCGCTCGCACCCGACCTGAAGCGCGACTACATCGTGTGGATTGCCCGCTACGGCGAGTACAAGCCCGACGTGCGCCTCGCCTACTGGCAGCTCTGCCCCGACGGACATGTGCGCGGCATTACGCCCGAGGTTGACATCAACGTGTTCAACGGATACCGCAACGAGTACGAGGAGTTTCTGCGCAACGAGTGCATTAAATAAAAAAAGCTGCATCGCAAACCGAATTGCGATGCAGCTTTTTTATGTATTTAGCAGAAGCAGCGGAGCATGTGTCCTGCTGCTTCCGTGTTTGTCTTCAGCGATTAGAAGTCGTTGTTGTGATCGAGCGAGTCGTTGAAGTCGCGCGGCTCACGATGCTCGCGGTTCTCACGACGACCGTCGCGACGCTCACCACCCTCACGGCGCGGACGACGCTCACCGCGCTCGCCACGCGGACGGCGCTCACGCTCTACATATCCCTCCGGCTTCTCGAGAAGCACGCGGTGAGAGAGCTTGTACTTGCCAGTCTTCGGGTCGATCTCCATGAGCTTCACCTTGATTTTGTCGCCTTCCTTGATGCCAGCCTCTTCAACTGTCTCAAGACGCTTCCAGTCGATCTCAGAGATGTGGAGCAATCCGTCCTTGCCCGGCATGATTTCTACGAAGCAGCCATAAGGCATGATTGAACGAACTATGCCCTCGTATACCTCGCCTACCTCAGGGATAGCCACGATAGCCTTGATCTTGCCAAGCGCAGCGTCGATAGCGTCCTTGTTAGGAGCCGATACCTGCACCTTGCCTACGCCGTCTGCCTCGTCGATAGTGATAGTAGCGCCGGTGTCCTCCTGCATCTGCTGGATGATTTTGCCACCAGGGCCAATCACAGCGCCGATGAACTCCTTCGGTATCTCGATCTGAACGATGCGCGGTACCTGCGGCTTCAGCTCCTTGCGCGGCTCAGAGATAGTCTCCATCATGCATTTGAGGATGTGCTCGCGGCCTTCCTTAGCCTGCATAAGAGCCTTCTCGAGAATCTCGAAGCTCAGACCGTCGCACTTAATATCCATCTGTGTAGCTGTCAAGCCTTTGGGTGTACCGGTTGTCTTGAAGTCCATATCGCCGAGGTGGTCCTCGTCGCCGAGGATGTCGCTAAGCACAGCGTACTTCTCCTCGCCCGGGTTCTTGATAAGACCCATTGCGATGCCTGATACCGGAGCCTTCATCGGAACACCTGCGTCCATGAGGGCGAGTGTGCCGGCACATACTGTAGCCATTGAAGACGAACCGTTCGACTCGAGAATCTGGCTCACGAGGCGCACTGTGTAAGGGAAGTCCTCAGGAATCTGACCCTTCAGACCGCGCCATGCCAAGTGGCCGTGACCAATCTCGCGACGGCCTACGCCGCGCTGAGCCTTAGCCTCGCCTGTGCAGAACGGCGGGAAGTTATAGTGGAGGAGGAAACGCTGGTAGCCGCGCTCGAGAACGTCGTCAACCAACTTCTCGTCCATCTTTGTACCGAGTGTACATGTAGAGAGCGACTGTGTCTCGCCACGTGTGAAGATAGAGCTTCCGTGAGGCATCGGCAGCGGAGAAACCTCGCACCAGATAGGACGGATGTCTGTAGTCTTACGACCGTCGAGACGCTTGCCCTCGTCGAGGATGCAACGACGCATAGAGTCGCGCATAACGTCGGCGTAGTAGCGCACCATCTCTGCGTGCTTCTCGTCGAGCTCCTCAGCGGTGAGGTCTGTGTGAGCTGCGTCGTAAGCCTCCTGGAAGTCAGAGAGAATCTTGTCGAAAGCCTCCTCGCGCGACTTCTTGTCGTGGTCGCCAGACTCTGCAATAGCGTAGCACTTGTCGTAGGTCTCCTTGCGGAGCTGCTCGCGGAGTTCCTCGTCGTTCACCTCGTGGCAGTACTCGCGCTTAACGTCTGTGCCAAGCTCCTTAGAGAGCTCTGTCTGCAGTTCGCACATCGGCTTGATAGCAGCCATGGCAGCCTTCAACGCGCCAATCATGTCCTGCTCCGAAACTTCCTTCATCTCGCCCTCTACCATCATGATGTTCTCTGCAGAAGCGCCTACCATGATATCCATGTCGGCATCCTTCATCTGCTCGAAGGTAGGGTTGATAACGTACTCGCCGTTGATGCGTGCTACACGCACTTCTGAAATCGGGCACTCGAAAGGTATATCTGAACAAGCCATAGCGGCTGAAGCTGCAAATCCAGCGAGAGCATCAGGCTGGTCAACGCCGTCGGCGCTGAGAAGCATAATCTGCACATATACCTCTGCGTGGTAGTTAGACGGGAAGAGCGGACGGAGCACACGGTCTACGAGACGCGATGTGAGGATCTCGTTGTCGCCCGACTTGCCTTCACGCTTTGTGAAGCCGCCAGGGAAACGGCCTGCTGCTGAGTACTGCTCTTTGTAGTCTACCTGCAAAGGCATGAAATCTGTTCCGGGAACTGCATCTTTTGCGGCACAAACAGTGGCGAGAAGTACGGTGTTGCCCATACGCAGTACAACACTTCCGTCGGTCTGCTTTGCCACTTTCCCGGTCTCAATGCTGATGGTTCTGCCATCAGGCAATGATACTGTCTTTGTAATTACGTTCATCTAAATCTTTATTTACATCAAAAAAATTGTAATATGTGAGCAAAGTTAGTCAATTTCAATGGTATAAACGAACAATCGCCGATTATTTTTGTTTTTTTGTATAATTTTCCACTGCAGCATCTGCAATCATAAGAGATACGCTCCTCAGAGCCATGCAAGCCCCGTTTGTTATTCAGAACTTGAAACTCAGCCCTACACCCAATGTTTTTCTGTTTGCCAGATTATCATTGAGCATGCTGACGTTGGCAGAAAGCGCCAATTTCTTTTGATGATGGGCTGCTATAAGGAATGACGTGGTCCATATCGCGCTTGCTCCGAATGAGGCGGCTACTCCGATGGCAAATGGATTAACTCCGGGGCCGTTTTCTTGAAAAGATGCAACGTATGCCGTTCCTAATAAGCAATATAAGCCGGCTAAAAAGAAGACGCTGCCACCCACCCAAGCTGTCCACTTAAATATTTTTGCTTTCTTCAATCGCTTGGCGGAAGTGTCTTCAGCGATACTTTTCAGCAATTCGGCGTCCGATACAAGTGTGTCGTTGTGTTGCAATAAAGTGAAGTTCTCTGACTTGACATCTGTGCCATAATTTTCCAATACCGTTACCGTCGAAGTAGCGGTTGGGTTGGCGTCATTGGCGATGGCGTCTTGAGCGTTGACGGCAAGTGAGCATATCACGACTGCCATCAGCATAAAGAATCGTAGACTTCTCATCATTTCTTATGTTGTTATGCCAGCATATAATCTGGCATAGGGTTAGACATAAGCAAATTTAGCTGATTCTCTCGAAATGAGAAACAACAAAAAGAAATTTTTGATAAATTCGTTTATTATACGTACATTTGCATAAACGGGAGCCGCTGCCGCCGCTTGTGTGGTTTCAACCTGCGGCGTGTGTGGTTTCAACCTGCGGCGTGTGCGGCTGTGTTGGTGCATCCTTGCTTTGTTGGTGCACTTCTTGCTCTGGCAAGCGGCAAAGCCGAGCGGAGACAAGTGCACCCCCTATAAATACCCTATAACCTTAAAGGAAAAATAAAGATATGGACAAGAAAAACGAATTCATGCGCCGTGCCATCGAGCTCTCCGAGGAGAGTGTGCGCACTGGCGGCGGACCGTTTGGAGCGGTCATCGTGCGTGGCGACGAAATCATCGCCGAGGCTTCTAACAGCGTTACTATCGACAACGACCCTACGGCGCACGCTGAGGTGAACTGCATACGCAAGGCTACGCGCCGTCTGGGCACGTTCGACCTCGCCGGATGCGACATCTATACCTCCTGCGAGCCGTGCCCTATGTGCTTGGGCGCCATCTATTGGGCGCATCTCGACCGCATCTTCTACGGCAACGACCGCAAGGATGCTGCCGCCATCGGCTTCGACGACGACTTCATCTATCAGGAGATGCCGCTCAAGCCCGAACAGCGCCACAAGACGATGCAGCGTCTGATGGGCATGGAGGCGCTCAAGGCGTTCCGCATGTGGGAGGAGAACACTGAGAAAACAGAATATTAAAATTAGTAATGGAGGTCTCCGGTCCTCGGCAGCACAAAGTCGAATATAAACAAGGCTAACAGCTGCGGAGGCCGGAGACCTCCGCTACTGTTATACAGCCTTGTTCATGCTCTTTATCTTGCCGGCGAGATAAGCTTTAAACTCCTCGCAGCCAATCACTTCTATATCCTCGTAGAGCCCGAGCACAAAGCGGCCTATGCCGAGGAACGACACCACTTCGCCTTCGAAGATCCAGGCGGTGTCGCCGTCGGCTGTGAAGCACTTCGCCGACTGCGGATACTCCTCCACCATGAGGTTGTAGGAGAGCAGTCCCATGCGCATTTTCACCATGTAGCGCTGCTCACCAGTGAACATGAACATGTCGGTGTACATCTGCTTGTGGCGGTCGTCGAAGGTCCAGGGCACGTCGATTATCTCCACCGACTCCATGCGCGACAGTCGGAACGTCTTGTTCTCGTGAGAGCGTATCTCGTGACAGCGCACGTCGCGCTCGTCGTTCATCAGCTGATACGGCTCCACGATGCGGTCGGTGACGGTGTTGCTGTGGGGCGAGGCGTACTTGTGCAGCACTACCATCTTGCGCGTAGCCATCGCCTCGCGCAGCTTCGCCACGCAGTCGTTCATGCGGCGCTGCAGTTCGGGGTTGACGGCGTCGGGCAGATTGAACGATCGCGAGAGTTTCTGGCGTATGTTCACGGCTGTATGGTCGCGCGTGCCGTCGGTGTCGAGTCGGCGGCAGATGTATGCAGCCTCGTATTCGGAGAGCGAGATGTGCTCGTGCAGACGGCGGAAGAACGACGACGAGCGGTCGAGCCGATACGTGGTGCCGGTCTTCTGCAGATTGAAGCCGCAGTCGCGCAGGTAGTCGAAATAATAGTAGAGATTGCGGCGCGTGATGCCGAGGCGGTCAGCTATCTGCTGCGCCGTGTAGCTGTTGTTCTCTGTCAGTATGAGTATAAGGTCGAGTTCTCGACCATATTTATCCATTCGCATAGTTGCTGATGTTTAGTAGATTTGTTTTGTAGTTTTTCTTTTTCTCTTTGCTTACTATAGATCAGTAGTTTTCTTTTTCGGGTCGTGCAGCGGACGGTGTCGACGTGGACGGCGGACGGAAACCGATCGGATGGCGGACGGAAACCAATCGGACGACGGACGGAAACCGATCGGACGACGGACGGAAACCGATCGGACGGCGGACGGAAACCGATTGGACGGCGGACGGTGCCGATGACTTTTGAACAGAAGGTATAAGACTTGCTGCGAATTTTTGAGCCTTTATAAGCCAGACTAAGCCTTTCCAAGCCTTTATAAGCCAGACAAAACCTTTTAAGCCTTTCTAAGTCTTTCTAAGCTGAGAGCGTTCTGTTCTAAGCAATCCTAAGCCTTCCCCGACGGGGAGGGTTGGGAGGGGCTCTCCTCAAACTTCAGTTCGAGTTGTCCTCCACCCAGCAGGTTGTAGCTCATTCGGTGGTAAGGCGTGGTGCCGTGCAGGCGTATGCCCTCGCGGTGCGCCTTCGTGGGATAGCCCTTGTTCTTCTGCCAGTCGTAGTAGGGATATTCCTCTGCGAGACGGTCCATGTATTCGTCGCGGAATGTCTTGGCGAGGATGCTCGCTGCGGCTATCGACTGATACTTGCCGTCGCCTTTCACTATCGTTGTGTGGGGCAGGTCGCGGTAGGGAGTGAAGCGGTTGCCGTCGACGATGATGGCTTCGGGGCGCACGGTGAGCTGGTCGAGCGCGCGGTGCATGGCGAGGAAGCTGGCGTTGAGTATGTTTATGCGGTCTATCTCCTCGGGCGTAACCACGCCTACAGCCCACGCCACGGCGTCGCGCACTATCTGGTCGCGCAGCGTGCGTCGTGCTTTCTCGGTGAGCTTCTTTGAGTCGTTGAGCAGAGCGTTGTCGTAGTTGGGCGGCAGAATGACTGCGGCGGCGTATACGCTTCCGGCAAGACAGCCTCTGCCGGCTTCGTCGCAGCCTGCTTCGACGAGGTCGGTATAGTAATGGGGCAGCAAATGTGTCTTACTTTCCTGTTTTTTCATTGTTGTCTGTTTCAATGTGCAATAAACCCGCTTACGGGTGCAGCTCTTTTCCGTTTGCAAAGTTAGCTTTTATAATACAAACCACAAAGCGATTGTAAGATTTCTTTAACAAAGAAATACAGAAAGTGAAATGTTATTTCCATAAAGCCAACTAATTTTGCAAGCGAAGATAAGAAACAATATGTATCACCTTATATAATATATAGATTATGGAAAAGAACATCACACTCCAGCAGTCGGACATCCGTGTTATCAACGCAAAGCAGGTGCAGACTTCTGCCCTACTCGACGGCATGAAAAAAGCCGCAACCGCTCCGGTGGAGTGGTTACGGCAGTATTATTCGAGCGTGCTCGAGCGCGAGGTGACTATGGGTCAGACTCTGCGCTACCTGCATGCGCAGCTTGCTTTCGTTATGTGCGTATTCCCTACATACGACTCGCTGCTTGTGCATCTCGGCGTATGCGCTTGGATGCTGTGGGCAGTGCTGAAGTGCAGGGGATAGACCGCTGAAGTGCAGAGGATAGGCTGCTGATGCGGCGCCTCTGCGTCGTAGATGTCTGCGTGCTGCGCTGCGCGGCATCAGAACATCTGGCTCACGCGCTTCACTCCAGCCACGAGAGCGTCCACTTCTTCCTTCGTGTTGTAGAGTCCGAACGACGCACGCACCATTCCCTGTATGCCGAAGCGGTCCATAACGGGCTGTGCGCAGTGGTGACCGGTACGCACGGCGATGCCGAGTCGGTCGAGCAGCGTGCCCATGTCGAGATGATGTATGTCGCCCACGAGGAACGACACCACGGCGTCCTTGCCCTCGGTGGTTCCGAAGAGTCGCATGCCGTCTATCTCCGCCAAACGCGCCATGCAGTAGTCGGTGAGCTCGCTCTCGTGTGCGGTGATGTTGTCCATGCCAAGCGCCGACACATAGTTGAGCGCCGTAGCCAGTCCGTGCGTAGCCACATAGTCGGGCGTTCCGGCTTCGAACTTGAACGGCAGCTTCTCGAAGGTGGTCTTCTCGAAGCTCACGCTTTCTATCATCTCGCCGCCTCCTTGATAGGGCGGCATGCGGTCGAGCCATTCTTCCTTGCCGTAGAGCACACCGATGCCGGTCGGTCCGTATATCTTATGTCCGCTGAAGGCGAAGAAGTCGCAGTCGATTGACTGCACGTCTACGGCGAAATGTGGCGTCGATTGCGCTCCGTCTACGAGCACCGGCACGCCGTGCTCATGCGCTATGCGCACAATCTCCTTCACTGGGTTCACTGTTCCGAGCGTATTGCTCACGTGAGCCACACTTACTATCTTCGTTTTCTCAGAGAACAGCTGCTCGTATGCCTGCATGTCGAGCTTTCCGCTGTCGTCCATCGGAATCACCTTCAGCGCAATGCCGCGTTTCGCTGCCTGCAACTGCCACGGAACGATGTTCGAGTGGTGCTCCATTACGGACACTATCACCTCGTCGCCTTCCGCCATGAACGCTTCGCAGAACGATGCAGCCACGAGGTTGATGCTCTCCGTGGTGCCGCGCGTGAAGATTATCTCTTCTGTCTTCGGCGCATTGATAAACTGACGCACGGTCTCGCGTGCAGCTTCGTGCAGGTCGGTGGCGCGCTGCGAGAGATAGTGTACGCCGCGGTGCACATTGGCGTTGGCGTTGAGATACTCTTCGCGCATGGCGTCGAGCACGCACAACGGCTTCTGCGTGGTAGCTCCGTTGTCGAGATAGACGAGCGGACGGTCGTAGACGGTGCGCGAAAGGATTGGGAAATCGGCGCGAACCTTATTTATATCGTACATGATGTTGTTAAGTTGAAATGGTGAGAGTTCTCTCAGTTGAGAGTTAAGAGTTGAGAATTGAGAGTTATGATATGCAATGAGATTTATATATTGTAGCTAAAAGAGATTGCTGAAAAGGTAATCATAACTCTCAACTCCAAATTCTCAATTCTCAACTGAAATTACTCTCAACTGAAATTACTTGCAGAGCTTACAGCCCTCACACTTGCTCAGTTCGCCGCGGAAGCGCTTCTCCACGAGATAGTGCAGGCGGTCGCGCAGCGGTTCGAGCTGTATCTTGTCGATAACCTCGTTGATGAATGCGAACTCGAGGAGCAGCTTTGCCTCCTTCTCGCTGATGCCGCGCTGACGCATGTAGAAGAGCGCCGCATCGTTGAGCTGACCCACGGTAGATCCGTGCGAGCACTTCACATCGTCGGCGTATATCTCGAGCATCGGCTGCGTGTACATACGCGCCGTCTTTGTGGCGCAAAGGTTCTGGTTCACCTCCTCCGACACCGTATGCTGCGCGCCATGACGCACGAGCACTCTGCCTGCGAAGGCTCCCGTCGCCTTGTCGTTGAGCACGTACTTGTAGAGTTCGTGACTCGTACAGTGCGGCACCTGGTGATCTATCTGCGTGTTGTTGTCCACGTGCTGGGTCTTGTCGGCTATCACGCAGCCGTTGCACCAGCACTCTGCGCCCTCGCCCTTGAGCTGCACGTCGAGTCGGTTGCGCGTCACGCCGTTGTGCAGCGTGATGACGTTGTGGTTGAAACGCGAGTCGCGCTCCTGCTCTACGTATACGTTCGAGATGCGTGTGTTCTTGTAGTGAGTCTCCTCCATGCAGTAGAGGTCGAGCGATGCGTTTGCTCCGACGTAAGCCTCAATCACCTGGGTTGTGAGGAACTGCTGGTCATCGGCTGCATGATCGCAGAAAAGGAACTTTGCGTTGGCGCCCTCCTCCATCACGATGAGCACGCGGCGGTTCACCATCATAGCCACGTCCGAGCGCAGGATGTTGATAACCTGCACGGTCTTGTCGACAACGACGTTGCGCTTGACGTGAACGAGCAGACCGTCCTGCGCCAGCATGGTGTTGAGTGCAGTCACGGCGTCTTCGTCGCTCTTCGCCAGACGTGCGTAGTGCTTAGCCACAAACTCGGGGTGCGCCTTCGCATATTCGGCGAGCGACGCCACCTCGATGCCTTCGGGCAGGTTCTCTTTTGGCTGAAGCGACTGACGGAACTGGTCGTTGACGATGAAGTAGAGCGATGTGCTGAGGTTGGGCACGTCGCAGCGGAACGCCTTGTACGGGTCTACCGGCACTTCAAGACGATTGATGTTCAGTCCGTAGTTGGGCTCGAAGAGCTTGTCTATCGTTGTATATTTGTATCGCTCCACTTTTCGCGAAGGGAAGCCGAGACGCTCGAAGCTGTTGAAGGCTTCGTCGCGCACAGCGTTCAGCACATCGGCGCTGTGGGCGCAGATCTGCTCGCGACATTCGCGGTAGAGGTCGATGTATTGTTGTTCTGAAGTCATTGTTCTGAATTTTATTCTTCTTCAAGTTCAGCTTTTATCCAATCGTATCCTCGCTGTTCAATCTCCTTTGCGAGTTCGGGTCCGGCGGTCTTCACGATGCGTCCCTTGTAGAGCACGTGTACGACGTCGGGCTTTATCATGTCGAGGAGTCGCTCGTAGTGGGTGATGACGATGGCTGACGTCTCCGGCGTGTGCATCTTGTTGACGCCGTCGGCTACGATGCGCATTGCGTCCACGTCGAGTCCGGAGTCGGTCTCGTCGAGTATGGCGAGCTTCGGTTCGAGCATTGCCATCTGGAATATCTCGTTGCGCTTCTTCTCACCACCCGAGAAGCCTTCGTTGACGGAGCGGCGTGTGAACTTAGAGTCGAGCTCCACTATCTTGCGCTTCTCGTTCATGAGCTTAAGGAAGTCGCCCGCCTTCAGTTCGGGCTGTCCCTGATACTTGCGCTTCTCGTTGACAGCCGCCTTAAGGAAGTTGGTCATCGACACGCCCGGTATCTCCACCGGATACTGGAACGAGAGAAACAGACCTTCGTGCGCACGGTCTTCGGGCTTCATCTCAAGGATGTTCTTGCCGTTGAACCACGCCTCGCCTTCTGTCACTTCGTAGAGCGGATTGCCGGTGAGCACAGCGCTGAGTGTAGACTTTCCTGAACCGTTCGGTCCCATGATGGCGTGTATCTCGCCATCGTTTATAGTGAGGTTGATGCCTCTTAGTATTTCCTTGCCAGCGATAGTGGCATGGAGGTTTTTTACTTCTAACATATCGAGTTTTGAATTTTGAATTTTGAGTTTTGAGTTGTCGGCTGCGCCGATTTTGAATTAATGAGTTGTGAATTGTGAGTTGTACGTGCAACTCTTCGTACAATGCACAGCTTAATACGAATCGAGCACGCGACCGAGCTTCATCCGGCGGCGTTCCTTCTTCGTTTCTTGTTTCTTTTCGTCGGCGGGGTCGTATATGCCGAGTGCCATTTCGATGAGCGTGAAGAGGCTGTTGCCGTCGGCTGAGGTGAAGCGGAACGGAAACGTAGCCTTCAAGCCTATCTGTATGTTGTGGCGGTGCATGTTGGAGCGCAGCCTGTATACGTCGGGGTTGCCGTTGCAGGTCGTAGCTACGTGCGCCTTGCCGTCGATGGCGAGTGGGAAGCCGTACTGGAACTCGAGCGCGAGCGACGAGAAGATGTAGCAGTCTACTCCTACCGCCGGCGCTACGCTCACACGCGGTAGACTTATTGTGCTGTTGCGCTCGTAGCTGTCGTCAGCGTTCCATCCGCTCATGCTGCTCTGCACGTGCCGACCGGCTACGTTGATGTTGGTCATGAGCGAGGCGTAGGGCTGGAGGGCGAAGCGCTTGCTCAGGGGATAGTAGCGTGCGCCGAGCACTATGTTCTGTATTGTGGCGTCCACTTCGCTGCCGAACCATTGTACGGTCTCGGCGTTGTAGCCGCCTACGACGGAGAAGTGCTGCTGCGGCAGATAGTATTCGAGCAGCACGTTGCATTGGGGTGAGGCGAACGCTGCGATGTTGCCTGCGTCGCGCGGCGAGCGTTCTACGCTTGCCGTCGTGGGGCACGAGAGGTTCATGCCTGCAATCACCGCCCAACGGCGCTGCAGCTCGTCTGTATCATTGCCTGCTGCGGCTGTGGCTGCACAGGCTGCGAGAGCTGCTGTGGCGGTCATTATCCTACGGAACATATATTGAGTTTTGAATTTTGAATTTTGAATTTTGAATTGTGCGCTTTGCGCATTTTGAATTTTTGAGTTTTGAGTTGTGAATTGTGAGTTGTGAATTGTTGAGTTATCAACTCCTAATTGAACAATTCCTCATCGGCGTAGCCGACAATTCAAAATTCAAAATTCAAAACTCAAAACTCCTCCTATCCCACCGTTCCCTCAAGCGACACGCTGAGCAGCTTCTGTGCCTCTACGGCGAACTCCATAGGCAGCTTGTTGAGCACGTCCTTGGCGTATCCGTTCACGATGAGACCTACGGCTTGCTCGGTGGGTATGCCGCGCTGGTTGCAGTAGAAGAGCTGGTCTTCCGAAATCTTCGATGTCGTAGCCTCGTGCTCCACTATCGCCGTGTCGTTGTGTATGTCCATGTAGGGGAAGGTGTGCGCTCCGCAGTCGGAACCGAGCAGCAGCGAGTCGCACGACGAGTAGTTGCGTGCGTTGTCGGCGTTGCTTGTGGCGCGCACCAGTCCGCGATACGAGTTCTGGCTGTGTCCGGCAGAGATGCCCTTCGATATGATTGTCGACTTGGTGTTCTTGCCCATGTGTATCATCTTCGTGCCGGTGTCTGCCTCCTGGTAGTTGTTGGTGACGGCTACGGAGTAGAACTCCGCCTGCGAGCCGTCGCCGCGCAGCACGCACGAGGGGTACTTCCATGTGATGGCAGAGCCGGTCTCCACCTGCGTCCACGAGAGTTTGGAGTTGACGCCGCGCAGGTCGCCTCGCTTCGTCACGAGATTGAGCACGCCGCCCTTTCCGTTCTCGTCGCCGGGGTACCAGTTCTGCACGGTAGAGTATTTCACTTCGGCGTTGTCCTTCACGACGATCTCCACGATGGCTGCGTGCAGCTGGTTCTCGTCGCGCATCGGTGCCGTGCAACCTTCGAGGTAGCTCACGTATGCGTCGTCGTCGGCAATGATGAGCGTGCGCTCGAACTGACCCGTGTTGCGTGCGTTGATGCGGAAGTAGGAGCTAAGCTCCATCGGGCAGCGCACGCCCTTGGGTATGTAGACGAACGATCCGTCGGAGAACACGGCGCTGTTGAGCGCTGCGAAGAAGTTGTCGCGGTAGGGCACCACGCTTCCCAAGTACTCGCGCACGAGGTCGGGATGGTTCTTTATGGCGTCGCCTATAGAGCAGAAGATGATGCCTTTCTCGGCGAGGTGCTGCGAGAAGGTGGTCTTCACGCTCACGGAGTCCATGATGGCGTCTACCGCCACGCCGCTGAGTGCGAGTCGTTCTTCGAGAGGTATTCCGAGCTTGTCGAATGTCTTCATCAGCTCGGGGTCTATCTCCTTATTCTCGTTCTTCTTCTTTGCGAGCGGGTCGGCGTAGTACGAAATCGCCTGATAGTCGATCTCGGGCACGTGCACGTGGCCCCACTTCGGCTCCTTCATCGTCTGCCAGTGGCGGAAAGCCTGCAGACGGAACTCAAGCATCCAGTCGGGTTCGCCCTTCTTGCTTGAGATGAGTCGCACGATGTCCTCGTTGAGTCCTTTCTCAATTATTTCTGTATGCACGTCGGTAGTGAAGCCGTACTCGTATTTCTGCTCCGCCACCTGGCGCACATAGGCGTTTTTTGTATCTTTATTTTCCATTTTCGTATATAAAAGTCAAGGGAGAGCGACCGATTGCGTCCGCCGTCCGATTGGATTGCGTTCGGTGTCCGATCGGGTTGCGTTCGGTGTCCGATCGGGTTGCGTTCGGTGCACGATGACTCGGCCTGCACTTTCAGGCTGCAAGACATCGGCATGCACATCTCCTAAAGAAATGCAAATTTACGAATAATGCGTTGATTATTCGAAGAAAACGTGGCTTTTTTCAGCCTAAAGGTTCATTTCCTTCGAGAGAATATTCTCGAGTTTCTCTGCCGAGAGCCTCAACTGGAATGCGCCCTTGATAGCCACGCTGATGCCGCCGGTCTCTTCGGACACGACGATGGCTATGGCGTCGGAGTCTTGCGAGATGCCGAGCGCGGCGCGGTGGCGCAGTCCGAGTTCCTTCGGTATGTCGTGATTGTGCGACACGGGCAGGATGCAGCCGGCGGCGCGTATGCGCTTGCCCACGATTATCATGGCGCCGTCGTGCAGCGGCGAGTTCTTGAAGAAGATATTCTCTATGAGTCGCTGATTGATGCGTGCGTCTATCACGTCGCCGGTGTCGACAATGTCGTCGAGGCGTATGCCGCGTTCAATGACGATGAGCGCTCCCACCTTGCCACGCGATAGGTCGATGCACGCCATGACGATGGGCATGATGGTCTCCTTGTCAACTATCTTCTCCTTGCTTGCGCCTACGAACAGATTGGCGAAGGCGCGGAAGCGCTGGTGGGCGCCGAGCGAGTAGAGGAAGCGGCGTATCTCTTCCTGAAAGAGCACGATGATGCCGATGACGCCCACCGACACGAGCTTGTCGAGGATGGCTCCGAGCAGGCGCATCTCGAGCACCTGACTCACGAAGAGCCACACGAGCACGAACACGATGATGCCGATGAAGACGTTGAGCGAACGGCTCTCCTTCATCAGACGATAGATGTAGTAGAGCATCAGGGCGACAAGAAATATGTCGATGATGTCTTTTATTCCGAAGTCGAACATATTTTGAGTGTTGAATTTTGAGTTTTGAGTTTTGAATTGTGCGCTGCGCGCATTTTGAGTTTTGAATTTTGAGTTTTGAGTTTTGAATTATCGGCTGCGCCGATTTTGAATTAACCAGTTGTGAGTTAGGAGTTGTGAGTTTTGAGTTTTTGAATTCAAAATTGAGTAATTCAAAATTGCGGTGCAACCGCAATAATTCAAAACTCAAAATTCAAAATTCAAAATTGCCAAAGGCAATAATTCAAAACTCAAAATTCAAAACTCAAAACTCCTTTGAAGCTATCCTAATTGCTGCACAATTCGAATTGTTTCAAAGGCTTCCTTCACGTCGTGCACACGCAGTATCGAGGCGCCTTTCTGCAGCGACACGGTGTGGAGCACGGTGGTGCCGTTGAGAGCCGTCGTGGGGTCGCCGCCGACGAGACGGTATATCATGCTCTTGCGCGACACGCCTACAAGCACGGGCAGCTCAAGCGCAAGCAGGCGCTCCGCCTTGCTCATTATCTCGTAGTTCTGCTCGAGCGTCTTGCCGAAGCCGTAGCCGGGGTCGAGAATGATGTCCTTCGCTCCGAGGTCGCGCAGGCGCTGCACCTCAGCCGCGAAGTTCTGCATCATCTTCGCCAGCGTCGGCTGCACCGACATCAGTATGTAGGGCACGCCGAGCTGCGCCACGGTCTCGAACATGTCGCCTTCCTCGTGTATCTCCTTGCCTACGATGCCCGTTATGCCGCCTTCCGACACGTCGTTGATGATGTCGGCGCCGAACTCCTCCACACATCTGCGCGCCACAAGCGGGCGGTAGGTGTCTACCGACACGATGGCGTCGGGCTGCTCGCGGCGCACTATCTCAAGGGCGCGCTTCAGACGCTCGGTTTCTTCCTCAAGGCTCACCTCGTCGGCGCCGGGGCGTGTGGAGAAAGCGCCCACATCGATGATGCGTCCGCCCTCGGCGATTATCTGGTTGGCGCGGTCGGCTATCTCAGCCTCGGTCTGCTTGCGCGATCCGCTGTAGAACGAGTCGGGCGTTGCGTTCAGTATGCCCATCACCATGGGCTTCGAGAGGTCGAGAAGTCGGCCTCGCACGTTTATTGTGTATTGCATATTCTCTTGATAATTAGTTAATAACCGACCACAAATTACGCAATAAATATCCGAACTGCCAAATATTTAACTCAAAAAGTTGGGCTCTGCGCACGCCCAAAACCGATTATTTCGCACACGCGCAACGATTTATACAGACATTCTCTTTGCGCACACAGATTATTTGCATACTTTTGCAACATAAAACCCATCAAGACATGAAGCTCAAGACAACTCTCGCTGCTCTGCTCTTCTGCGCAACGGCTCTCGCATCCTCGCCCCACAAGTACCGCCTCGTTTGGCAGGACGACTTCAACGGCACCACTTTCGACAGCCGCTCGTGGACAAAGATAAAGCGCGGTGCACCCGACTGGCGTAAATATATGTCGGACGCCGACTCGCTCTACGCCGTGCGCGACGGCAAGCTCGTTCTGCGCGGCGCTCTCAACACCAACCTCGAAGCCGACACGGCTCGCTTCGTAACCGGCGGACTCTACACCAAGCGCAAGCACGCCGTGAGATACGGCAAGGTGGAGGTGCGCGCACGCTTCGACTGCGCGCAGGGCGTGTGGCCGGCTATATGGATGAAGCCCGATTATGAGGTGAAATGGCCACACGGTGGCGAGATCGACATCATGGAACATCTCAACCACGACAACATTGCATACCAGACCATCCACACCACATACACGCACACTCTGAAGCAGGACCAGAACCCACCGCACGGCGGCACCTACCCCATCGACCGCAACGCCTTCAACACTTACGCCGTGGAGATTCTGCCCGACTCGCTCGTATTCTCAATCAACGGACAGCCGTCGTTCACATATCCACGCGTTGAGGAGCATAAGGACAAGGGACAGTATCCGTTCGGCAAACCGTTCTATCTGCTCATCGACATGCAGATTGAAGGCTCGTGGGTGGGCAAGGCAGACCCCAAACAGCTACCCGTCGAGATGGAGATCGACTGGGTGAAGCTCTACGAACTGGAACAAGAGAAGTAAAACTCTAAAAACAAAAAGTAGAACTCTGAAGAAACAGAAGTAAACCTTCTGAAGAAAGAGAGACAGACTCTAAAGAAAGATTCGGCTGCGCCAAGCACGCTTGCCGACAAAAATAAAAGCAAAATGGAAATATCCGAACTTTACGAAATCTTTAAGCAACACCCCGTTGTTACAACCGACAGTCGCGACTGCCCCGTCGGTTCGTTGTTCTTCGCCTTGAAAGGCGCCTCGTTCAACGGCAACAAGTTTGCTGCGGCTGCGCTTGAGAAGGGCTGCGCTTATGCTGTTGTCGATGAAGCGGAGTACGTCGTTGAGGGCGACGCTCGCTTCATTCTCGTCGACAACTGTCTGCACACTCTGCAACAGCTCGCACGCTATCACCGCCGTGCGCTCGGCACGCCTATCATCGGCATCACCGGAACCAACGGCAAGACTACCACAAAGGAGCTCACGGCTGCGGTGTTGCTGCAGAAATACAACGTGCTCTACACCGAGGGCAACTTCAACAACGACATCGGCGTGCCTAAGACATTGCTGCGCCTGAACTCCACACACGACATTGCGGTCGTGGAGATGGGCGCGTCGCACCCTGGCGACATCAAGACGCTGGTGGAGATCGTTGAGCCCGACTATGCGCTCATCACAAACGTGGGTCGTGCGCATCTGCAGGGCTTCGGTTCGTTCGAAGGCGTGATAAAGACTAAAGGCGAACTGTACGACTTTGTGCGTGCGGCTGCCAACGGCGAGAATGAAGCTTACGCCATACGCGAAGTGAAGCGCCCGCGCTGCGTGTTCATCGACAACGACAACCCGTATCTCAACGGCATCGCCAACGGACTGAACCTCGTGCGCTACGGCTTAAACGCCGCTGATAAAAAACTTTACGTTGCGGCAAGCGACGTAAAAAGCGAGCCGATGCTCAGCTTCTCGTGGGCGGCTGAGGGCAAGGCGCAGCACCATGTTGACAGCCACCTTATCGGTGCGTACAACATCACGAACATGCTGGCAGCCATCGCCGTCGGCACTTACTTCGGTGTGGAGGCAGACAAGATTGACGCTGCGCTGACCGGCTATGCGCCGAGCAACAACCGCTCACAGTTTGAGCAGACAGCCTGCAACCGCCTCATCGTCGACGCCTACAACGCCAACCCGACGAGCATGGCGGCGGCACTGAACAACTTCGAGGCTATCAATGCCGACCACAAGATGGCTATCATCGGCGACATGAAGGAGCTTGGCAGCGTGAGTCACGACGAGCATCAGCGCATCGTTGACCAGCTCAGCCGCATGAAGCTCGAAGAGGTATGGCTCGTTGGCTCGGAGTTTGAGCACACAGCGACGCCGGCTGCGTTCCGCAAGTTTGAGAACGTAGCGGAGGTGAAGGAAGCTATTGCTTCTGAGAAGCCTCGCGACCGCTACATCCTCATCAAGGGCAGCAACGGCACACGCCTGTTCGAACTGCCAGAGAAACTATAGGAGGCTACGGCATTCTTGCCGTAGTCAAAAACGTAGCGGAGGTCTCCGGCCTCCGCAGCACCAAGTCAGATAGACATCTTTATCAACTTAAAGACCTACACTGTTGCATGCTGCGGAGGCAGGAGACCTCCGCTACGTTTTACATACTATTTCTGCGCATAGAGCCGCTTTACATCTTCTTGCTCTATCGCACTTCGCCTTTCAATATCGCATCCATCTGAGCAGATGTAGGCTCGGCAGGCAAGCGCTTTATCACATCCTTCACCTTTCTTTTCTGCGCTGCAGTCAGCACGAAGCTGTCCACGATGTCCTCATAGTAGGCTTTCAGGAATTTGCCACGGTTGATGCGTCGGTTGACGCAATACTTTCCGTCGGTTATCGTCTCCAGGTCGAACGACTTGTATACGAGTTCGCAGCCGTCATAGTTGTGCTCGCCCTCGCCTTGCGGGAAACTTGTGCAGACGGGGTTGGGCTTTGTGCCCCATCGTGTGAGCGTCTCCTCGTAGAAGAACGCTATGCGGTCGTCTGCCTGCAGGTCCATACTGCTGTACATCGACACCGTGGTGCTCACCTGATAGCATCCGTCCCAACCTGAGGCGAAGGCTTTCGCGTTGCGCATGTCGTCGGGTGAGGCAAGTTCTTTATAGAATATGCTAACGTTGTTACGACCCGTGCCCGTAGGCACCGACTGCAGCGCTACGTACATCGGCTTGCCGTCGCTATTGCGCATGGCTGGAACGATGAGCATCTCGCCGTTTGTGGGGTTGGTGCTCGGCGCGAGCGCGAGTCCGTCCATCGTAGCCTTCTCGGGCTTGTCCCAGCAGCCTTCGCCGGTCTTTGTGTTGCTGTAGGTGTAGATGTTTAGCAGTCGGCAGCCCGACGCTCTGCTGGTTATTATCACACGACCGTCGGGCAGTTCCTCGCACTTCGGTTCGTCGCCGCCGGGCACGGGCAGAGCAGCAGCGCCGCCGAGAGCGTGCCATGAGCGTCCGAAGTCGTCGGAATATATCACGCGGTTGCCGTTGGGGCGCGCCGTGAGTGCGGCATAGATGCGATAGTAGCCGCCCACCTTCACCACTCTACTCTGGAACAGCTTGCCACTGCCGACGAAGGCGGCGTCCACGACATTGCCCTTGTCGAACAAGCCGTATATATCCTCGGTCTGGTCAACCGGCTTCTGCCATGTGCGTCCGCCGTCGGTGCTACGTATTGCGGCGATGAGGTTCGGGTTCTGTCTGTTTGTGCTGGGCTTGCCGTACACCGTACAGCCCGCAACAGCCATGATGAGCACCTCGTTGCGCTCGCGATCCATCACTACAGCCGGGTCGCCGTAGGCAGCTTCCATTGGAGTCTTATGAGCGTTGATGAGCGAAGTGTCGCCACAAGCCACGTCAATCTCATGCTCGCTCCATGTTCTGCCGTTGTCGTAGCTCAGTTTCACCACGCAGTCGACGCGTCCGAAGCCGGGGTCGGTGCCGCAGACGAGGCGTGCCGCACTCGCAACGAGTCGTCCGCCGTGGCCGCAGGTGATGCCGGGTATGCGATAAGGCGGAACGTCGATGCTGCCCTTCGCCGTACTGAACAGGATTGTGCCGTCGGCGTAGGCTGCAACGGTGAGCAGCAACATGCCGAGAGAGAATAGTAATTTCTTCATTGTAGATTAGTTTTACTTTTTTACTCTTTTACTTTTTTACTTTTAAAAGTTATGTTCTCCTCCTTGAATTTATCTTTCGGCTGCGGATGCTCCGCCGGATAGCCGATAACGATCATGTTAAGCGGAACGAGATTGTCGGGGAGCGAGAGCGTTGCGCTTATCGCCTTGCTGCGTTCCTCGGAAGGATAGGCGCCCGTCCATACGGCACCGAGACCCATAGCGTGAGCCGCAAGCAAGAGATTCTCTGTTGCAGCCGACGCATCCTGAATCCAGAAGTCGCGTCCGCCGCCTTCTATCACCTTATCCATATCGCCGCAGACCACAATGGCAAGCGGAGCCTTGAGCAGCATCTTCGCATAAGGATTGGCACCCGCCAGACTGTCGAGCACGCTGCGCTGTTCTACAACCACGAAGTGCCACGGCTGCTTGTTCATCGCCGTAGGTGCAGCCATCGCCGCGCGCAGCATCTTCTCCACTTTCTCCTTCTCTACGGGGCGCGCCTCGTAGTCGCGTATGCTGGTACGCGTAGCGATATTGTCGAGCACAGCCTGCTCTTGCGTTTGCGACTCGCCGGCGTCTTCTGCGCCCGACACCAAGCGCACGCCAAGCACCACGACGGCAATGGCGAGCACTACGTTTAAAACGATTGACTTATTCTGTAAATTCATAATTCTTAATTGTATAATTCTTCAATTCCTCATTCAACACTCTTAATAAGCGCTCCCGTTGGACACACGAAGCGGCAGTACGGGCGCGGCACCCACACCGACAGCACGAGGAACAGCGCCGCGAGCACTGTCACCCACACCGACGCCGACGAATAGAGGAACGCCGTGAACAGCTCGTAGTCGATCCATGCGGTGCATGTGCCGGTGAGCAGCAGCGCCATGAGCACGCCCCAAAGCAGATTGCGCAGCACGGATAGCAGTTTCAGTACGCGCGGCGTGATGCGCAGCTTGCATCGACTGAGCTTTCCGGCGAGTTCCTGCGCCGATCCGAACGGACAGATATTGGCGCAGTAGTGACCCGACCGACCCGCCAACGGGTATATCAGCGCCACTATCAGCATTAGCAGCGGAGCGGCAAGTGCGCCAATCGCCGAAAGACTCACGCCGCCGGCGAAGATTCGCAGGAAGAGCGTGTAGGAGACGAACGTGCCGGTCCACAGACCGAGCACCACGACGTTCACCGCGAGCTGCACAAGATGCAGTCGGCGGTTGTTGTAGAAGAGCGGAACGACGGCTCCGAGCAGCACGACTACCAATGCCACTATAGGAGATGCACCTGTCTCAAGTGCACCAACCGAGCCATTCTCACTCCCCACTATAGGGGGTGCACCTGTCTCAAGTGCACCAACCGAGCCATCCTCATCCCACTGACCACGCTGCTTGGCATAAGCCAGTCCGCGCTGCATGTTAGCTATTATCGCTCTTGACGAGAATGTAGCGCCCGACACGGCGTCCACCTCCTCCGCCAACGCCTCGTCCACCGACTTGTTCTGCCAGTGGTTGAGCAGCTCCTTCGCGCGGTTGAAGAAGTCGGGCGACTCGGCGTTGGGTTCAGCCTCAACAGCCGCCACCCTGCCGTCCTTTATATGTATCTTCAGCGGCACCGGTCCGCCGTATCCCTGCACGTCCTTTGCCAGCGGCTTTGTGTTCACCACGAACGCTCCGTCGGGCGTCACCTCCAGCGTGTCGTTCTTCAGCGCCTTCGCCTCATGCGCCTCTCGCAAGTCGTGTCCTAATATCCTGCCGTCGCGCAGTATCGCCGCCGCAGCCAGTATCAGCACCACCACAACGAGCGACAACAGTCGCGCCCAGAATCCCTTCCTTTGTCTTTTTACCATATCGTTGTTCATATTACTATGTGCAAAGATATAATTTATTGCTTACATTCGCAAGCGCTTACTACAAGTTATTGCACAATACGATATCATTACCACGCACAGGTAACATCATTACCACGCACAGGAAATATCGTTACCGCGTATCTGTAATGATGTTACCATGCCTTGGTAACAATCCTTGTTTTAGGCATCAATCTGTTTTTGTTCGGCAGACAGCTGTAACCGGCTGCTTCTACCGACACATAAACGCAAAAGGGCTGGACTCCTTGCATGGGATCCAGCCCTTTCTGTTTTTGACTTATGTGTGTCTGCTGATAGCAGCAGTCTATTTCACCACCATCTTTCGACCGTTAACGATGTACAAACCCGGCTTCAGCTTCTGCGCCGCCTCCTTCACCGTCGTGTTGCGGAACAGCACTACACCGTTCATCGATCAGATTGTGACGCGCGTGTCGCTGTCGGCGAATATCGCCTCCAGCCCACTTACTACCGTCGTCGTGCCGTGAACCTCAACATCCTTTGCCGGCATCGTCTCGGGCAGACCCTGCCAACCGAAGAACGTGTAGCCCTCCTTCTCGGGATTAGGTTCGAGAGTAAGAGCAGTGCCGTAGAGCACGTCCGACTCCTTGTAGCTGACGCCGTCAAGAGTGTAGGTGAGAAGATAGGACGTGAGTGCGAACTCGGCAGAAAGCGTAACCTCCTCCTTGCCGACGACAACAGAACGTGGGTTGTCAGTAACGCCGTCCGGCCACTGCACGAAGTGATGACCCTCGGCAGGAGTAGCGGTGATATAAAGCGTGGTGCCCTCAGCCAAGCGTCCGCCCGACTCGCTGACCGTTCCGTCCTCGCCAGTCGACAGCGTAACGTCGCCAATCCGACAGCGGATATACGTTTGTCACGAGCAGCTAATGCCGCAGCAATATTTTTCTTTTCCGAATTGTCCAACAGCCGTAACAAACAGTGTTTCTTGCTGCAATGCCACCTTTGGGAATTGCGAGAGCCATAAGATACACGGTTTGTGAATACCATTCATCTTCGTGATGTCCTATGAACAACTGAACTAATTCAGAAATGGCCTTTTCGTCTTTCTTGAATGCCCTATGTTGTAGATCTCTCATTATAATAGAGTCCATTCTGATACAGTCGTTTCATATGAGTCTATTATACTGTCAATGTCCAATTTGTCAACTTCTCTTTCAATTTCTTTTATTACATCTCTGATGTCAGTCTTTAACCTTTTATTGACTTCATAATAGTATTGAATCGCATTTCTTTGTAAATCTTCAACTCCAATATTTATTCCATTGTGGGTTATTTTGTAACGCCATGAAGTTTTAGGAAAGCCATCAGATATATTCGAAGCATAATGATCTTTATAATTACTGTAAATGTCAATATTTCCGAAAAATATACAAAAAGAGCGTTGGTTTATGTGATTAAAACTGAAGATTTTATTTGACCATTCATCACTTAAACGATCTGTATAATAAAACCTAAAGTTAGTTAGGCACCATATGTACGAATATTTATCATCTTTGCCTATTTCGATTCCACATAGTGAAGTATCATAATTTCTTTCATCAAAATACCTATCAAAATTATCTTCATAGAATTCCTCTGCAAACTTTAAGTGCTCTAAAGAGTTGCAGTTTCTTAATGCTTTGAAATGAATTTTGATGACACCTATTGCTAATATGGAAGCAAGATTAGGACAATCGCAAAAAACATACTCGGGCAGGTTTGATAGGTGGCCACCCATCAAATGATTTCTCTTTTAATATTTTTATGGTAGAAGGATCAAATGAATGTGAATTTACCATTTTCGTAGCAGTATTTATAGCTTCCGACATTCAGAATTGTTATAAGACTCGTATTCATAAAAGTGAGTTATCTTTATAATTATTACCCGTTGACGGAATTAATTTAAGTTAATAAATATGAGTAAAAAGTTGTACATGTCGCTGTTTTTTTAGTAACTTAGTGGTGATCAAAACATTAAGTTCAAACCATCGTATGTACAACCTTTATACAAAATTCGTCA
>ENA-ORSA01000385-ORSA01000385.1-human-gut-metagenome-genome-assembly--contig:-NODE-385-length-49911-cov-5.566090_pt1 | contig 49911 bp, 28 predicted proteins | sample MGYA00242179_ERZ509142 | MGnify/ENA primary metagenome ERZ509142 (study PRJEB26280, sample SAMEA2338659) | human gut metagenome | biome: human gut; feature: human-associated habitat; material: faeces... | reverse complement strand
AACCCGCCACTGTATCGGCAGGCCAGACGGCAGAGGTGGACGCATAGGTACGATCATATTTGACAGTTTTAAGAAAATGGACGATGGCGAATATCTGCCATACCCACCAGTCGCAGGGTATTTGGAAATACAGATACAATCCGGCATATTAGGCTATGACTATGGGCAGAAAGTAGATAACTGTGCATTTGGCAGTGCAGATAGCCAGTGGGATAAAAGCGGTATCTACGGTATGCTTCGCTGGTGCCTGTATAAAGCCCCGGTGGTAGATGTGGTTAATAACAATTTGGTATTTGATGACGCAGAGCTGGAAGATGTGGAGTATAGCGGTTATATCAACAAGGCGGCTAAAGAGGAAATAAGCATAGACACGGTGTGTGGTACTGCTGCGTCTATATGCCCTACCGCCAAAGGATGTTACCACCGTACCAGCACAGGTGAGCAACTGCAAGAACTGAAACGCGCAGGTGTTACCGACCACCCGGAAAAGTTACTGATAGGCACTATCTATAGCCAATATGCAGACCGAAAAACGACACTATCCGGCGAGGCCATAATAGATGATGGACTACATTACTACACGGAGCAGAACCAAGAGGGTAAACGGTTTATGCTTATGAGTGATGAGCAGGACGTTATAACCGACTGTACGGATGCGGAATATTGCGAATTTAGACCAGATGAGTATGAAAGCATAGAAGAAGTAGAATAATATACAATGAAACAATACACATCTAAAATAACATTAAGGACACCAAGACCACGCAGTGAAAGACTGCGCGAGCAAGGCATAGGCGGTGGAGCTACCACCGTGGTAGTAAGCGGCGGCGGTAGCGGTGGCGGCACCAGTATAGGCGATGGGCATACGCACGGTAACTTATCGGCACTTAATGAAATATCTACCGACAAGCAAGGTTATCTGTATCTGACCCAGATAAGGGAAACGGAGAATGAGGAAACAGGCGAACTGACTACCGAGCAAGTAACCGAGAAAGTGAAAGCCGGGTTTGCTGATATGGCCTATGACCTAACCGAGGACAGCCCGGTTAGGGAGCAGTTTTTATCCCGACTGGCAGACGATGTAGCCAAAGGTAATTTGACCTTTGAAAAAATGCTTACCGTGCTGGGGTTGTCCTTATTCAAAGGCGGTGCGCAGTTTGGCGAGTTCATTAAATCCCTGTACGCAGGCAAGGGCGCAGGCATAGACGAATTAGGGAACGCCGAATTTGAGAGCGTCCGGGTGCGCAGTTACTTTGAGTGCATGGAGCTGATAATAAACCGCCTATCAGCCATAGAGGGCGACCAGATACTGACGGAAGCGGACACCATAGAGAGCGTGGACGATTTGGGCGATAACTGCTACGGTTTACATCTGCGCAGCAAATGGGATGGATATTTCACGGCGCAGTACCCTAACAATGTGCTGAAAGGTATCATTAACACGCTGGCTACAGGCAGTGGCGTATATTATACCAGTTGGATGCGTGTAAACAGCATAAACACCGCTAACAACTATATCGAGGTTACGTTATACCCGGACACGGAAGTACCAGCCGGAAAGAATTACCCACCGTGCGAAATGATGAAAATAGCCCGATGGGGAAACCAGACCGACACGAAACGGCAGAGCTGCATATACCTATCCAGCACGGAGGGGCGTATAGTGCGGCTTACCGGGGTAACAAAACCTATCATAGACACAGCGAACTACGGTGCTACTTTTGGTACACTGCCGGAGTTCCTATTAGCGATGGACTTGCCTATTATCGAGGGGCAGGACTATGTATATGCCCGTGGGTTAATCGTACAGGACATTATACGCATAGACTATCAAGGGCAGCCAGTATGCGAGATAGTGGACAGGGGGCAGTGGAGTGCGGACGCTGATTATTACTGCAAGGCTTTGAACCCCACCACAGGACAGTACGAGATTTCGGACGTGTGGTATATGGGGTGTAAGTACCGATGCGCCAAGACAGGAACAAAGACAGCCCCGGCATGGAATAACACCGACTGGGCGATGATAGAGGGAAACCCGGATTTTACCGTAGAGTTTGCCGATACAGACTACATATTTGACCCCGACAGGTTTGCTTTGACACTAACTATCATAGCCAAGCTGTATAACATTGACATAACGGATGACATACTGGATGCGGATGTGCAGTGGACGCGCTACAGCGAGGATGCAAACGGAAACGAGCGTGTGGCGTCCGATACGGCATGGGCGTTAAAGAGAGCCAACGAGGGCAAGTCTATAGACCTGACGGTAGCGGACTGCGATTTTAACGGGTATATCCCTAAAACATTGAAATTCATAGCGACAGTTACGCTGCGTGATGGTATGGGTAATGAAGCTGGTACCCAAAGTGCAGTTTTCGAGTATTAGTAGAGAGGTATGCGATATGAAAAAGATTATAGACTATTTCGGAGCAGACGGTTTGCTGCACATTATCTGCTGCATGGTGATTATGCAGCTGTTAAGCAACTTTTTGCCTTTATGGGCGGCGGTTTTGATTACTGCTGCTATAGGTTTGGGCAAAGAACATATCTGGGATAAGCAACTGAAAAAAGGTACGTTTGACAAACGCGACCTGCTGGCAGATTGCGTAGGTATTATTTTAGGACTTATTTAACTGCGGATGGCATGAAAACAAGAAGATTTGATTTTAACTGGAAGCCGCTACAGCTACAAATATCGTTTGCAGTCGTAGGCAGCGTGCCGGACAAGCAGAACTATAGCACAGATACGCAGGAATATACGCCGGACTATACACTGACACCGCTAATTATCCAGCCGGTTGTATCTATACTGGATAAAGACGAAGTGTTAGCGGCAGGACGCATTAACCATGCACTGACAAACATACGCTGGTATGAGAACATAGACGGCACGCAAAAGCTGATAGACGCGAATAATGCCAGTTATGAGATAACCACCAGTGGGGGCGATGCAGGGCGTATCAGAGTAAAGAAGAACGCCGAGCCGAAAGTACCTATTACGCTGGTGTTCTATGCCGAGTATGTGGACAATCGGAATGGGCAAGTATTGATTATACAAGGCAGCTACTTAATCAGCTGTAGCAGTGCATCCGACCAAATAAGGGTAGAGCTGGACGCGGCAGACCAGACCGTGTTTAATCCTTTGACGGACGGACGGACGCAGACCGTGACGGCTACCGTTTGGCTGGGCGACCAAGTATGCCCCAGTAGCAAATACGCGCTGGTGTGGGAAGTGCAGGGCGAGGATGGTAGCTGGCATGAAGCCGAAACAGACACGGTGATGGACTATGACATTACCGTTAATGATGACAACACGGTGACGGTAGATAAACGTCTGATGGGTGCTGAAATGTATTTGCGGTGTAGGGTTAAGTACAGCGCAGATGGTGCCCCCGGCAGCGTAGATTTGACCGATGCAAGCCCGCAGGCGGTTATCAGTTTCGTTAGGCGCATACCGAAATATGAGTATGAAATGACGGGCGTACCTTACAACATCCCGGCAGGCATACTAAGCATAGCACCCACAGCCATTATCCGAACCACTAACGGAGAGATAGAGGATGCGGAAAAAGAGCTACTGCCGCTGTGGTATATTGCTACGAACAAAGCGAGTGGAAGCCTAAGTTATTCGCTGGTAGCACATGGCATAAGCCCGATAATCCCCACAGCCAAAATGGATGAAAACTATGGGGCTGTTATCGGTCTGGACGTTAAAGACCGGGGATATGTCGGCGCGTTTATAGACAATGCCGACGGCGCGGTGATATGTGACGCTGACGGCGCAGTAATGGTTATTCACTAAAAGTTTGATTATATGGCACGCTACATTAAAGTAAATCCAAAGGTGGCAAGACACCTAAGATTAGAGAATGACCGCAACCAAGTTGCGGATGGTAACTATCTGCTGTGGCAGGCTGATATGCTTGCATTTGGCAGGCTAACCGAAATGCCGAGTATATTAGCGCAAATCGGGGGCCTATCCTTACAGGCACACGAAGCGAGAGAGGAACAGGACGGTACGGTATTAAGAAAATTGCCTATCGCCACTGACCCACGGTTTGCAGAGGATGTGCAGGAACCGGCAGAAGATACCGGCGCGGAGGATGAAACGGATATACCGACACCGGGCGATGAAGCCGAAAACGGCGAAAATCCTACGGACGGAGAAACCGAGGCCGAAACGCAAGGGCCGGACGATGCGGAGGATGAAACGCCGAAACAGCCAGAAATGGAAAGCCCGGACACGGCAGAGGATGCGCAGGAAACTACCGACACTGACAGTACGGAAGAAACCGCAGACGTAGCAGGAACAACCACAACCATTAACGAAGAAACGGAGGCTTAACGATGAGTACAGCAAGCACCAGCAGAACCATTAAGTTTATCAGCAAGGCTGGAACTTACACGGCTGTTATCATGTCGCCCAGCGGCGACCTGTACCAAGAATATGAGGGCACGACTAATGATGTTACCGCCGTGTACCCGGATTTTGAAACGCTGAAACCAATACTGTATTTTGTCTGCACCAGCAGCCGTGTAGCAGAGGGCGTGGCAGACCCGGACGCGATGGAGTATTATTTCAATGATCAAAAGATTAGTTTCAGCGGCGGTGTATCTACAGGCACTTTCGCAGGCTTTTTCAAGACGGTAGCACCGAGTGGCGACCAGATGTATTACGGCCTGCAAATCCTTAAAAACATTGCGGAGCTGGCAGGTTATGCCCCGGCTGTTATAAAAATGGTTGCTACAGTCAGCTATGGCACCCAGAGCGACCAGATACAGGCCACATATACCATACCGATACAGCAAGCAACTGGCAACAGTTACCATGTCACTATCGCGGCAGGCGACACAAAGAATTTCGTTATAACAGAAAAGGGCGGCAGCTGCATTCTTAAAGCGATGGCATACCAGAGCGGTAACGCGCTTACAAAAGATTTGTCTTACAAGTGGGAAAAAATGGGCGCGACTGGATGGGAAGAATTGGGCGGCAAGACCAGCCAGACACTGACCGTTTCGGGCAATGACATTAACACCTACGGCGAATTTCGCGTACACGTCTATAGGTCTGGTGCCGAGATAGGCACGGACATTCAAGGCGTGATGGACGCAAGCGACCCCTACGACATAGACCCACACCCAGACCCGGAAGATGAGGCGATAACCGAAGATACTACAGGCAATGGGGAAGTGACCTATACGCCGGTAGTAGTCAAACGTGGCACATCTACTAAGGCTTTAGATACACAGTTTTATTTCGTGCTGAAAGACGCAGCAGGCGTTTACCTCAATACTGACAGGGATACGCCTAAAGCAAGCCAAACAGTGACACGAGCGCACTGTCAGCAAGCCGGTGGCGATGTGTCGGTAACTATCACAAGCGTAGATTAGGTTATGGGCACAACTAAAACACAGGTAGTTAAGTACATTCGCAAAGGGGATAAAGGAGACCCCGGCGCGAATGCGCTTGACATTGCTGTTAATCCGTCAGTAATTTTGCATAAGAAAACAGCAGCAAGCGGCGCGGGATACATCATTGCCGTCTCTGTGACGGATGGGAACGAAAAAATACCATACAAGGATGGTAGCACGGATGGCTTTCTGTGCACAAAATTTCTTGAGACTTTGCCGGACGGTGTAAAATGGAGTTGGACGACCAGCGGATATTATTTTTATCATTTTTTAGATTTTGACGCGGACACGAGTGCAAACATCCAGCTTTCATTTACCATAACATATAAAGGCATAAACCATACACGCACTGTTGTTATTAAAACGGTAGAGGACGGTAGTAAAGGGGATAAGGGAGAGCAAGGCGCAGTGCTTCGCGGGCCGCAGGCGTGGGCTGATTGTTCTGTGGGCTATGTTTTCCAAGCAGGCGGAGAAGATGAGAGCTGGAAAGATGTTGTACTTTATAACAATAACTATTACAGCTGTGTCAAAAGCCATGCAAAAACAGCGTCAAACTATCCGGGAAGTGCGGCTGATGTAACTAACAAGTATTGGCAATTAGGCGATAAAATAGAATTGGTTGCAACAAAAATCCTGTTGACAACTTATGCGCTTGTTAAAAATCTGGGCGTGGAAGTTATCGACATGAAAGACAGCAACGGAAATGTAATTTTCCAAGCCAAAAACGGAAATGTAATTTGCAACAATGGCACTTTCAAAAACGTAAAGGTAGGCGGCGTTATTACGGCTAACTTGTTTTACGGCCCGACACTATCCGTAACATCTGCGTCAAGTAGGACGTACACGATAGACCCAGTGAATGCACCCTATAATTGTTATTTTATAAACGAGCCTACAAATACAAGATTTATCGTGCTGCCGAAAGCAGCTGATTATGACGGTTTGGAAATACAGGTGTTCACAAAAGTAACAAAATGGAATGTCGATAAGATGACATTTATACAGGCGCAAAGCAGTGATAATCTGTATATAAAAGCAAATGTCGTTCAAGTGGCCACGTATGGCAGTTCGATAAAATCTGTTACCGTTGAAAGCCAAGATGCGGAATACAAAAACTACAAAGGAACAACCGTGTATATGTGTCCGAATGCTATGTGTAAATTCAAAAGCATTAACGGCAATTGGTATGCAATAGAGGGCATATTTACAGGAGAGTAAGCAACTTAAAGATAAAAGATTATGGCAACAAAAAAAACAAAAACTTTGGCGGCAGTATCTGCCGTTTCAACTGTGAACACGAGCCAGCATTTACTGCTGACCGATGGCAGCGGTAACATAACCAAAGTGACGCTGGCAAACCTCAAATCGACTTTACTTGCTGGCATGGACTTAAACGCCATGAATGACGGCGTATTTATCATGTTCCACCGTAACAGTGATAACTATCCGCTGGCGGTTAAGCCGCACAAGTGGGCAAGCTATCAGAGCAGCGGAGAGGTAGCCGAGGGCGTGTTAGTCGTAGAGGGCGGCAAACTGTTGGTGGTAGCACCCACAGAAGCGACATTAACGTGGAGTAGCGCAGCGGTAAGTGCAGGTGGTAAAACGACTACTGACCGACTTACCGCACTGGATGACTGGACGGGCAAGGCAAGCACAGCCGAGCAGGTAAAACACAGTGAGTGCAACACGTCAAGCTATGCGCCGGGCTTTTGCCACAATTACAGCAGGGTAAATGCGAATGGCAAAGGACTGACCGCAGGGCGATGGTGGCTACCGTCACTGGGCGAACTGATGATGATTTACGCAAATATGCGCAAAATCAATTATGCGTTATCGCTGATTAACGGTGCTACGCAGTTAGCCGAAACCGCATACTGGAGCAGTACCGAGTCCAGCACGACCCGTGCGTGGTATTTGTTCCTCGGCAATGGCGACGCGAACCTCAACACTAAGGCCACGAACCAGTATAGGGTTAGGCCCGTTTCAGCATTTTTGAATTAGTGGTTAATTGTTAAACTTTAACCTTAAAGTGCGGCGGTAGCCGCACAAGGCATAGAAATTTCCTTTTATCTGCAAAGCGCAAAAGTAGAATATATGAACAAATCGAAACTGGTATCTAACACGCAGATATATTTAGACTGCCGTAAACTGTTAGACGAAATACTGGATATTACGCCGAACTTTCCACGGGCCTATAAATTCAGTATCGGCAATAAGATGCACGATATAGGTGTGGACTTAATTAGCGAAATATCGGCTGCGTACATCAACCGCGACAAGCAGGTGCGCATACAGCATTTGGTAAATTTCCAGTCCAAGTTTGAAGTATTGAAAACTTTGCTGCGCATTGCAGGTGAAAGGAAATGGATATTAGGCAGAAGCAGGCACGCAAATATTATCGAGCTGACGGACGCTATAGGCAAACAATCTACAGCGTGGAAGAACTCACTATTAAAATTAGTCAGCAAAGAGGATAGCGAGTAAATGCCAGATTTGGAAAGTTACGACTAACCAAGCGTGCAAGTTATCTGTAAAAATGGGCTGCGCACTATCTTTTATAGTTAAGACCAAGTAAGTGCAGCACGGAGTTGCGAGTACAGCACGACCAATGCGTGGAATTTGAACCTCAACAATGGCAACGCGAACAACAACACTAAGGCCACGAACCAGAATAGGGTTAGGCCCGTTTCAGCACCTTTACGGATATACCGACACACTAAGTAGATAAAGAGGATATGGTTACAACGGATGGAATGTTAGAGGCATATTTTGACTGCCGTAAAAGCAAGCGGAGAACAGCCAGTGCCATAATGTACGAAATAGACTACGGTAGCAAGCTAATCGCACTGCGCGACCGTATCAATAACCGTACCTACCAGCCGGGTAAGTCTATCTGCTTTGTCGTAACGCGCCCACGATACCGAGAAGTATTTGCGGCCACTTTTGAGGATAGAATAGTACACCACTGGATAGCCTTACGGTTAGAGCCGCTTTTTGAACAGGTGTTTAGTCCGCGCACGTTCAACTGCCGGAAAGGTAAAGGACAACTGTACGGCGTTACCATGCTTTACAACGACATAAAAGAGTGCAGCCAGAACTACACCCGTGACTGCTATGTAGCCAAACTGGACTTGCAGGGCTTTTTCATGTCGATAAACAAAGCGATGTTAGCCGACATGATAGACGCTTTTGTAGCCGAATACTACAAAGGTGATGACGTAGCGGATTTGCGTTATCTGTGTCGTGTGGTTATTCTGCATTGCCCGGAAAAGAACTGCGAGCGGCACAGCCCACTGCACTACTGGAATTACCTACCGGCTAACAAATCACTGTTTACGAATGGCGAGGGGCTGGGCGTAGCTATCGGAAACCTGTTTGCGCAGCACTTCGCAAATTTCCTGCTTAACATACTGGACTGGTTTTTGCTGAATGATTTAGGGTTTATATATGTCGGCAGGTATGTAGATGATTTCTACATAGTGGATGTGGATAAACAGAAGATATTAGCGGCAGTGCCGAAGATTAGGCAGCTACTGGCTAAATACGGTCTGACCCTGCACCCTCACAAATTCTATATCCAGCACTACACGAAAGGCGTAGAGTTTACCGGGAACATAGTCAAGAAACAGCGGATATATGTTTGTAACCGCACGCTGAAAAACTTTGTTATGGCAGTGCGCAGGCTCAACCGTGCCGACACCATAGAGGAAGTGGAACACGCGGTTAGCAGCATAAACAGTTATCTGGGCTTCATGCAGCACGCCAACGAATACGGCAAGCGGCGTAAAATCCTAAAGATGATAGAACCAAAGGCGTTTAAGTGGGTGTATATCCGTGGCCACTTTGATACGGTGGTAATTAAAAAGAAATACAAGAAAAGGACATTAACCCTACAACGCATAAGAGATGGCACATACTGATGACGAAAGAAAGCCGGAAGCCGTGCTGCGCCTATCCGAATTAGACACAGAATTAGTGCAAGTGCTTGCCAAACACTGGCTGGTAATTGCAGAGCAGCAAGATAACCAGATTATATTAACGCTATACAAACATGACGGATGAAAGAGATAATAACTACAGTGGTGGCACTGGTAACTGCGCTGGGTGGATGGGAAGCGATTAAGTATCTTATTAACCGAAAAACTAATGCCCGGATAGCAGATGCAAACGCTTTCAAGGTAGAACGCGAGGCATTGATAGAGGACTACAAGCGTGTGCAGAATGAAGTAGATAAGCTGAAAGAGCAAGTAGCGAAACTATACACGGAAATAGATACCTTAAAAGATGACCGCCTACGTCTGAAAGAAGAAAACAGCCAATTAAAAATACAACTGAAAGAGGCTGAAAAACATATCTGCTGGCGACCAAAAGATGAGTGTTTTCAGCGGATAGTGGAAACCGACCACTGCCTGTATCGGAAACTGATACAGGGTGTAAAAGAGCAGCACCCTAATGCTATCGTGACCGAAGAAGATATGAAACGTAAACCAAGTGACGAACCTATAAACAGTAACGAAGATGAGAAAGATAACCCAAGTGATAATACACTGTAGCGCAACCCCGGAGGGGAAAGACTACACAGTAGCTGACATAGACCGCTGGCACCGTGACCGTGGTTTTGATTGCATAGGCTACCACTATGTGATATACCGGGATGGTAGCGTACACAAGGGGCGCGATGTCGCCATAATCGGTGCGCACTGCAAGGGGCAGAACGCTAACAGTATCGGCGTGTGCTATATCGGTGGCATGACCGCCGACAATAAGCAAGCCAAAGACACCCGGACACCCCAGCAGAAAGCCGCGCTGCGTGCTTTGGTGGCGCAGCTCAAACAAGAATATCCGGGCATAACCGTACATGGGCATAATGAGTATGCAAACAAAGCGTGTCCGTGTTTTAACGTACAAACAGACTTGTAGCCTATGAAACATTTAGCATGGTTGGTTTGCGTCCTGCTACTGGCAGGATGCGCCACGACAAAAAAAGCGACTTACCGAGTGCAGCAGGATAGTACATACAACACTGCACGCAGACTGAATAGCCTGTTTAGGGTAATGCTGCAACGCGATAGCATATACCAGCGTGACAGTATCTATATCTATGAAAAGGGCGATACCGTCACCAAGTATGTAGAACGCACCAAGTATGTATTAGAAGCACGAACCGACACTGTTTATCGCGACCACTTTTTTACTGATACCCTGTATGTGACCCGGACGGATAGCATAAGGGTGGAAGTGCCGGTATATATCGAGAAGCAGTTAAGGTGGTACGATAAGGGCTTTATCTGGGTGGGCCGTCTATGCTGCATAGCGGCTATCCCGTGGGGGCTTTTCCTGTATCTTAAACGCAAATTCTGATTTTCCATAATCAAAACCGCGCCGACCCGTGAGGGCAAGCGCGGTTTATTTCATTTTGCACCATGCAAAACATAGTCTATTACTTTGCGATTTGCAGCGTCTATCTTATCACGGCTAAACTTAATGTACACCCCTGTTATTTTTGAACCGTGGACGTGGCCCAGTGCCTCACTGATGGTGTCCTTTGGTATATCCAAGTCTGCGGCGTATGTGGCCCAACTATACCGCGCCCAGTATGACGTAATAGCAGGCTCGATAGGCGACATTATAGGCAGGTGGTTTTTGGTGTACTGTGGTTTGCCGCCTACTGTTTTAACCGGCCCTATCTTTCGCAGTGCCGCATTAAGATGCGCCATATAGTCTTTGTAATTGTCGTATGCGTCGAATGGTGCCAGCAGATGTTTTTTGCCACGGTATCGGTCTAACAAGTCCTGTATTTCCGGCTCAATCTTAATACTGTAAAACTTGCCTGTTTTCGCACGTCTATACTCTAACCGACCATCTACTATGTTATCTTTGGTAAGCGTGGCTAAATCCACCATGTTAATGCCGATGAGATAGAAAAGAAGCATAAACATATCCCTATATTCTGTGTCGTATGCCGACAACTGGAGTTTAAGCAGCTGGCGCATTTTCTCAACCGGCAGTACACGCATGGCCGTTTCTTCTGACGGTATGCGGTAGTTTCGGAACGGATAGTTTTGCGTTATGTTTTCATCCAGCGCATAGTTAATGACATTGCGCAGGTTACGCAGGTGCATACCGCGACTATTTACGGACAGACCATGCAGCGAACTATAAAAGCCGTCTATCCATAGTTTCGTTATCTTTCCAAACTGTATCTGGTAGGGGTTACAGTAGGCAGTCAGTTTTTTTAGTGTTTGCTCAAATAGGGTTTTAGTGCCGCCGGTCTTTGTGGCGATGACAGTTTCAAACAGCGTACCGAGGGTAGGAACACCGACAGTAGGACTTTCCAAATCCAAGTCGGTAAGCATTTCACGCAGTTGCGGCCCGGTAAGATTACCCCACTGGCCGTTTTCGCGCAGTTCTAAGATACGGTTTGCCACACGTGTAAGCAGCGTATCTAACACCGAGTTTATGCGCTTTGCGCTTTTGCCGGTGGCCCGACTGGTAGTGCTATCCCATTCATCAGCGGATAGGAATATGCCAGTAGCGAGGTACAAGTTAGTGCCATACCCCACGGCAATTTGCACGGGATATGTACCGTCTTTTAGTTTGCGCCGTGTATCAAGGCGCAATTTTGATTTTGCCATAATCTTTGCTTTGTCTTTGCTGACTTATAGCTGAAAAATATCCCCAAATATACCATAATCTACCATATTACAAGCCACCAGCGACCATATTTTAACAAAGTTTGTCCTATTTGCTGATTTGAAAATTTGCTGATATTTTTATTTAAGTATCTGATATATAGAACATTGCAAAATATTCTATCTGCTAAAAAGGCTACCAGTGACTATACGCCTTTAATAAAAGGTGTGGGTAATTTCCTTAAAGTACCCGAAGTAAAATATGCCGATAACGATACGGAAACCATCGTGAAAAACGGAGTCAAGGAGTTTCTAGATAAATATCGTAATACGGTTTATGCTAACGGTACTTGTGCTAAGTTAGCTATTTATTGCGGGAATATAGAAACATTGGAGGAATTGATTTATCCACTTGTTACTAGTATCGTTTCAGAATATGGTCTGAACCCAACAGAGGCGATTCTGAAATACCATGGTGGAAACAAAGCCTATCCGCAACCGGAAGGTTCTGAAACAGAGTTTGACTCACTTGATACTGATTTTTCAAAAATCCGTATTGTACTGTTGGTTCAAATAGGCAAGGAAGGCTGGGATTGCAAAAGCCTGACGGGAGTCATTTTGCCACAAAAGGGAGTGTGTCCTACCAACATGGTGTTGCAAACCAGTTGCCGTTGTTTGCGCCAAGTCGTAAAGAATGCCGATGAAACGGCTTTGATATGGCTGAACAAATTCAATGCCGACACACTGAACAAACAGCTGAAGCAGCAACAGAACATTTCTTTACAGGAATTCAATAAAGGCAAGCATCAGAAGAATATCCTGATAGAACGTTTCTCAAGAATGGAAAAACTGGAAGTTCCTCCTATTGATTTCTTCCAGCTGAAAGTGTCTTATCAGACTCTGGTTACAGAGGAGCATCCGCATACAAATGAAAAGCTGGAAGACGAAAATATCTTCACCGAGGCGGATATTACTTTAATCCATAAACAAGACCTTGCAGGAAGAACTCTGGAGCACTATCAGGTCGAAACCGAAGCGGGCGAATACATTTCTTTCCGTCAATGGTTATATCAGATTGTGAAAGAGAGTTTCCGTACACTGACGTTGGAAAATCTGAAAGAGCACGAAGCCGTTCTTGAAAAAATATTCGGGCGTATTACCATGAAAAATGAAATGGGCAATACGCAATACGATAACCGGTACGACCACGAGAGCATCCGTTCGCTTATCCGCAAGGCTTTTGTCCCCAAACGTGATTTCTTGGTCAAGGAGGAGGTTGTTCCTTGTGAAGCCAGTCTGCTACAGATAGAGAAACTCGTTTCTCCTATTTCCGTGCAAGATGACAAGCCATTTTTCCCGTCTCAAGATATTGTCAAAACGATTGTTGATTGGGATACCAATGCACAGAACAAGGTTTTATCGCCCGAAGAATTGGCATTGATAGAGAAGATGAAAAAGATGGGATATCCCGTACCTGAGCCAACTGACCCACATCCAGAGCGCAAACAGACCTATCATTATCTACCTTATCGTTTCGATAGCGGATTGGAGCGTGAATTTTTCAAAGACTCTGTTTTACCTATTTTGGGAGAATATAAATCTCAGTTGGAAATCTATTTCAACGGTGACGACACACTCACCGACTTTAAAATAGACTGTTATAAGCAATCGGGCAGAGAGTGGAGGTATATCGGTAAATATGTGCCCGACTTTTTGCTGTTGAAGCGCAATGATGATGGTTCCATTCATCAAATCATCATTATTGAGACGAAGGGGGAAGGATTTGCGGCCAAGTTTGCCGACCGCCGGCAGTTTATGGAAACAGAGTTTATCCGTAAGAACAACGAGTGTTTCGGCTACGAACGTTTCCGCTTCCTGTATCTTGAGGATACCCTTACTAAAGAAGAAAGAGAGAAAAAAACAATAAAGGCAATCAAAGATTTTTTCAACATTTAAAACAACGATATATATGGCAATCAAATACATACCCTATTTCCCCAATACATTGGAAGGTCAAGCGGTACTCGACAATTTTGTACGTACTAAACGTATTCTCCGCTATCGCGACAACGACCGTGTAGAAGAACGCATTCAGCAAGGAATGCCTCTCTATGAAACCGAGTTGCAGGAGCGTATAGGCGGAAACCAGGACGGTAATCTCGTGCTTCGAGGCGAATGCCTTTCGGCTTGTGCCTACCTGAAAGACAAAGGTATTACGGTGGACTTGGTGTATATCGACCCACCCTTTGCCAGCGGTGCCGATTATGCCAAAAAGGTATATCTTCGTCGCAATCCCACAGTGGCAGAAGCCATACATCAGGTCGAAAGCGAACTAGATATTGAGGAGCTGCGTTCGTTTGAGGAAAAGATGTATGGTGACATTTGGAACAAGGAAAGTTACCTAAATTGGATGTACGAGAATCTGATGGCTATCAAGTCGGTAATGAGCAATACAGCAAGTATCTATGTACATTTGGATTGGCATATTGGGCATTATGTAAAGATATTGATGGATGAGGTGTTTGGGGAAAATAATTTTTTAAATGAAATTATATGGTGTTATAATGGACCAGGTTCACCCGGGATGAAACAATTTAACAGAAAACATGATACAATTTTTTGGTATTGTAAAGATATTAACGATTATACTTTTAATGATAATAGTGTACGTATAGCTCATAATGCAAAAACATTAGAAAATTTTAAAAGAGGCTTAGTTGGATCAGGATTTGTTTCAGATACATATGATTTAAATAATAGTGGTAAAATTCCAGAAGACTGGTGGCAATTTGCTGTAGCTTCTAGATATCCTGTAGATGGAGTTAGAAGAGTTGAGTATGCAACTGAAAAACCGTACCCATTAATAGAGCGTATTATTTTAGCAAGTTCCAATCCTAATGATATAGTAGCTGACTTTTTTGGCGGTAGTGGCGTTCTTGCAACTATGGCACATTTAAATAAAAGAAAGTTCATACATACAGATATTAACATAAACAGCATTCAGACGACGCGCGACCGTCTTCTGGCAGCCAAAGCAGAATTTGACGTCATGGAAATAAAAGACGGCGTTTCGTTGTATCGTAACCCTGTGCAGACTATGGAGCGATTGAAGAAGCTGATACCAGGCCTGCGAAACGAAGATGCATTGGACAAGTTTTGGGAAGGCAGTATCGTAGATACCAAATACGGCATGACACCCGTCTATCTCCCCAATCTGATGGATAGCAGCACCCGCGTGTTGGACAAGCCTTTGATGAATCGCATAATTCGTGAAGCCATGCCCGACTTACCAGACAACACGAAACGAGTCATCGTCTATTATATTGACATTGATAATCGTGAAGAGATCGAGCGCTTCATAAAAGAGCAGGGAAATCCACTTGTCATGATAGAGCTTCGCGACCTGAAACAGGTACTCGACAATGTGGTAGTCGAAGACTTGGCTGAATGGGAAATTTCCAAAGAGTCAAACGGATTGTTTAATGGATGGAAAGTTGAAATCAAACAGTTTCAAAGTGATCGTGTACGCCAAAAGATTGATGAAATAAACCAAAAAAATCAGTTACAGGTATTACAGCAAAAAGCTAAAGGTAAAGAAAAGACTTTCACGCCTATCCTTGTCAGCGATGAAGGGCTGGAAACCATCGAATGGATAAGTCTGGATTGTACTGTAGCCGAGAAGGACGCACCTTGGCATAGCGATAGCGAAATTAAGATTGACAAGGTGGGATATGTCATCAAGAACGGAACCAAGACAACAGAATACTGGGATGCCTGTATTCGTTGCGACCGTAAGCCTCTACGGATGAAGATTCGCAATATTTGTGGAGATGAAACTGTGTTTGTAATTTAAAGCTTATTATATGGAAGAAGTTATAGTTCATCCTAAAGTATTTATTTCATACTCTTGGGATATGGAAAATGGGGATGATGAACATAAAAAATGGGTTCGTGATTTAGCAACAAAGTTAAGATCTCATGGTGTTGATGTTATATTGGATCAGTTTGATTTGAGATTAGGGGATGATTTGCCTTTTTTTATGGAACAGGGCCTAACGACGTCTCATTTGGTAATCTGTATATGTAGTGAAAAATATACAGAAAAAGCCAATGCTGTCACAAAAGGTGTTGGATACGAAAAAAGAATTCTTGCAAATGATTTGTTGAGTGATTCCAATATAAAATTTATTATTCCTAAAGTTAAAAATAATCATTTGAAAAAGAAACTCCCTACATTTTTAAGTGGATCCCTATATGTTGACTTTGATAATGAGGATTTCTATAACGCATATAGAGCACTGATTGAACGAATCTATAATATTGATACTAGTAACAAGCCTCCATTAGGAACATGCCCTTTTGTTGGTAATGCACTTTCTGACGAGATAACCACAAAATTAAATATTGAAAAAGTAAATTTTTGTAATACTAATATGGATGGCAAAGCCTCTTTCGATTATAAGAAAAATAGTGGACTTTATATAATAGGAACTTCCGACTATAGTTTTACAACAATGTGGAGTGAATGTGGTATAAATTCAATTTATTGCTGCAGAGATCATATTAAAAGAATTGGATATAATCCAAATTATACTCAGATTCCAGATAAGAAAGAACTAAAAAACTTTGATTATAGTTCTAGATGTAAATCTCTTAAAGAAGGAGAAATTATTGTATTGGCAAGTGACCCCTTATAAACAACTCTGAACAACTTGGAGTAATTTGAACTAAGTCCCTCTAAATGAGGGACTTTTTGTATTTTAACACTTCAAGTTGCATATTTGTTAGTTACAGTTTTTCCAGTTATTTTTGCACCGTATTTCTACCGCGAGTGTAAAACAGAAAGTCAGATTCACACCTAAATGACATCGTAGAAACAATCGTGAGACGCTATGAGAAAAGGCAAAAATGACATTGAGGGTACAACGTGAGACACCATGAGACGTGATGAGACAATGTAAGACACTTTAGCAGGCGAAAATTAACAAACGAGTGCAACAATTATGGAGATTCAGAAACGCTGTAAGTACTGTGGAAGATCCTTTATTGCGCATAAGATGACCACCATCTATTGCTCACCTTCGTGCAATAATAAGGACTACAAAAGAGCAATCCGGCAAAAGCAGATTGCCGAGTACATGGAGGAAGAAAAACAGAAGACTCCCAAGGTAGATATTCTTGGGGGCAAGGAATTTCTCACCCCAACCGAAGGTGCATTACTTCTTGGTCTAAGCCGCGCTACATTCTATCGCTATATGCTTAATGGCACCATAAAAGCAGTACAATTGCGAGGAAAGACTATTGTTCGCAGGAAGGACATCGAGAGATTGTTTGACAATCCTCCAACTTATCAGTCCCATTCGGAGAAGAAGCAAGAGAAGCGCGAATACTACACTTTCAGGCAAATCATGGAGAAGTTCAAATGCTCAAAGAAGGCTATTATGACCAGAGTTGAGAAATACAACATCCCCAAAGTTTACCAAGGTCGCAACTGTTTCTTTGACCGTGCTCTGGTTGATGTCCATTTTGCTCAACTTATTGCGGATATTGACTTACGTGACTATTATACTATTCCGCAACTGGAGGAGAAATACAAGATGAGCCATGCAGCTGTATTATCATTTGTGACCAGAAACAAGATACCACGTATTACACAAGGAAGAACTGTCTATTACTCCAGGGCACATATTGATACGCTGAAAGGTGAGCGTGAATCCATCGATCCGAACTATTACACATACGCAGAAGTCATGGAGAAGTACCATTTCTCAAAAGACCAGATCTCTTACTACGTCCATAACTATGAAATAGACAATCATAAACAGGGACGTTTTACTGTCATCAACAGAAAGGAGTTTGACCGCATTATCAAAGAGCGCATGGAAACAAATTCTCTGGAGAAAGAAAAAGAGCGGAGAGCAAAACTGCCGAAACTCAATGCTATTCCAGAAGGTTATATTTCTGTTGCTCAAATAGCAGAAAAATATGGAGTCACGCCCAAACACGTCCAGGCTAAGACTCGTGAAGCAAAAACGCCAAAGTTTGTTATAAAGCATTTGAACTACTATAACGAGGCTGCTATTGAGCAGCTATTCAACAGAGACCCGGAGAAGTTTGAAGTTCCAAAGGACTATATCACGGCACAGGAGATTGCCAAACGCTTCAAGGTCACGGTTCATCACGTTCATGGGCGAACAAGAGAGGCCAACATTCCAAAGATAACGGTGAAGCATGTCAACTTCTATGAACTGAAAGCCGTTGAAGCTCTGTTTGCCAAAAATGAGGCAAGCGAAGAACTGCAAAAGAACGAAAGTGCAGAATGGCTATCTGGCACAGATGTAGAAGAAATGCTTGGTATTACAACTTGTGCAAGAAGGTCATTCGTATCAAGGCATAAGATTCCATCCAAGAAAGAACATGGTATAGCCTATTATCTCAGGTCTGCCATTGAAGACGTAAACAATACCTTAGCTAAATACAGCGACCAATACTATACTGTAGAACAGATATGTGAGAAGTTCAACATGGACAGGGGCAAAGTTTACGGGATGCTAAGATACAGCAATGTAAGAAAAGTCCATGAAGAATAATGGACCATAAAAGATTGAATCCTAATTCTGATTTAAATGTAGATTGAGGAATATCTTCAAATTCCATCTCTTCATTTTCACAGAAAAATATACTTGATAGAGTTTTATAGTCAATATATGAACCTTCTTGTTCAAGTTTATCAATCTCCAAACGTATATTCTGAATCTCATTATTAAAGAAATCAAGGAAGCCGAGTTCCTGATTTCTTTCATTTGAACTTGTATTTCTGAAGAACTCGGGATCAAACCTGAAAGCTAACTGCAATAATTCTTCCATGGTGGCATTAGGGTCTGTTAGCTTATCAAACGCAGCTACCACTTCTCTTCCTGAATCACTATTCAAATAGTTATTCCAATGTAACTTAATAATCTTATTCATGACTAATCCTGTTCCATTATATTGTTCCACAATTCATTTAACCTATCCGCATCCTCACTTGAAAGAAGCTCTCCAGAGTGGCCACGTCGCCAATCTATGCCTGGTACGACTTTTTCAAGCTCTTCGATGCAGATGGGAGATTGTACATCTGCCGGCACACAGTCATAGCTGTCCATATCCATGTAATACCTTTGTTTCCCATTCCCAGCCCAGTCTTCACCTGGATATGGGTCACTGGTGAATACGCCACGGAATACAATGCCAGCCTTGTCATCACCTGTCCTAAGCATATAATAGTGGTCGCCCTTATGGGCTTTCTCCCACTCATAGACGCTCCAGTTCAAGCCACTGAATCCACCTGGGTATTTTGACAGGACATCACGGTAGTCATCCAGCTTGAAGCTACTGATGGTAGGATTCCAACGTAACAGATATGTTTTTGGTGAGCGTAAAGGCTCCACGTCAAATGAATCATAGAAATCCGTCCATACATCATCCGGCATCTTGTCGATAACGAACTGAGCATAGTCCAATCGTTTGATGTACTTGTTGTTTTTAGTAGCAGTAAAGAAATCATCAATCGGAACGATCTTTGTTTCCTTCTCATTATAGAGAATTACTTTCTGGCATACACACGCAAAGCCCTTGTTGTTTCCCAATATGCGGGCAACAAATTCTTCCCCATTCGGGCTACCTACTGTCGCTCGACTGAAGTTCTCATAGTCACCGTAATTCCACTGAATGTCAATGAAGTCTTCAAATGCCTTGTATGTCCATTCTTGTGGACTTGCATCTGGCATCTGTGCCTTGATGTATTCAGGGAAGATATGGAACTCATGTACAAGGCCATTTACTCCGATATGGTCATCCTGCTTCTCAATGATATTGGCCATATTATCAAGACGATAATAATAGGTATCCACTTCGTTTTCTTCTGAAAGGTCAGCGAAAGTCTTATCATCACCATCATAGATGACCAACTCAGGACGTAACTTCTTAGCTTCCCGCATCAATGTGAAAGCCAGTGCCACATCTGTCCGGGATGCAAGATACGGGAGGTTGATAGTGAACAGGCCTGTCTTTAATAAGATGGTCTCAATACCCTGTGTTGAACCACCTTTGATATACATGGTCGTTCGCAGTATTTCTTCCTCATCGGGATCTATCTCAGCACACATGATAGCTGCATCAAGAACCTTAGCGGCATTCTCTATCATCTTGTTGATGTCGAAGCTGTCACTCGCATCAAAGCAATAAACATTGGCATACATCGTCAACTCTGGCGCTTTCAAAGCCCTGCCTATCTCGCACATCATACCGCTGACGGGATAATAGATGAAGCGTTTAAGCACTTTCTCCCCAGCTTCCTCCAATGCGTCGGTGTATGCGTCAAGTTGTCCAGCATACCAACCTGCATAATGTTCTGAGTCACTATCAAGAATATACTTCTGACCCAACGGACAAGTCTTGAAATCTATCAGGATGTCTCCGTCTGAAGTCTGCCAAACAAGGTCGATGCTGCCAGAATAGACGTTGCCATCCTTTAACAGTGTGAACGGACGTTCATGATAGATATTAATGGCAGCACCAAATTGCTCCGTCAGCCAATTTACAAGCATTTCCCATGCTTTTCGAATAGCAGCATAGTCAGTCAAATAGGTCTTCAGACCATAGCTCTCGATAAGATTGGTATAATAGCTCTCACTGTTTATATGCTGTTCAATGCCACAGAAAATCTGGTGGATGCAGTTACCCACATCGTCCATTGTCTTTCCGACAAGCGTTCCCTGTTGCATATGCTCACATATCTGATAGGACGCATCTACCATACCTTTCACATGCAATTTACTTGGTGAGAGACATTTTACACCTTCATCGCATGGTTCTTGATGATATGGAATACGTCTTGTCTTCATATTCTCATTTTCTGCCAGATAGCGATAGCCCGACAGACTATCAAACTGATCTTGTGTCATGGTGTCATCTTCGAAACAGCAACCCACACCAAAGATATCATGCTGCGCATCAGGCCGGACACAATCCAAACCGACATCTTCCAGCCATTGCAGAGTATGAACATCCTTTTTATGAGGTTCCAAAGCAACTATCAGCACATCTCGTGGGCGGGTCATACCAACATACAGCAGGCGGTTGGCTTCAGCCAATGAATCCTTAATGACCTCCTTATACAGGGAACTTTCTTCTATCTGTTGCTGGATGTCTGCAGGTACATTGGTATTTCCTGCTCCATATATGAACGGAATGACACGTATGAAGACTTCTGGGTATGGTGTCGATGCAGAAGGCTGTTCCGAATAACTGAAATGGATGCCGTAGATGTCCTGCTTGACACATTTCTTCGGGTCATTCTTCTTCTCATAGAGCTGAGTGAGGATGACATATTTCCATTCCAGACCTTTGCTGGAATGATAAGTATGCAGTTGTATGCCATTTGCATTGCCTTTGCCGACAGGATCCATCACCGCAAGGTAGTCCACAAATCCCTTCACAGTGGCTGGGAGGCTCATTTGCAAGCAATGCTGCTCATAAGCATATCCAGACTGAACGATGGTGTCGAGGCAGGAAACGGACTCATCGACCTGACCTATTTTCTTTATTTCGTTATACAAGTCAAGTTCAATAACCATCGTCTCAATGAGAGCGCCCACTGACTGCTGTTTTAACATCGGTCGGAGTTCCAATAGCCTCCTAACCAAAGGGACATCATTCAAATAAGACGACTCCTTGATTTCTTCATTAGCATCAACGAGTAGTTTCTCCTCAATGATTTTGTTGGTGCCATAATCTTCCTCAGTCAACACGGCTATTTGTGCCTTGGCCAAAGAATCTTTCTCACTTTCTACAAGAGCAAGTAAGGCTAACACCAATGGCGTACATTTTATTTCAGACACTCTGACTTCCTGCCTGTTAGCGGGTGTTCCGTATGTTCCAGTTAAAATACCGGCCAAAGCATCCAACGGAGCGTTGGTCCTACCTAAGACCGCGATATCCGACGGCTTCACTCCCTGCTTCAGCAGATAAGCTATGTGATCGGCAATTCCGACACTCTCTGGGTCTTCCATATCCCAAAGTCGTACAGAACGTATCTTTTCGTCGTTGGTGCGATGCGTCTTCAATACAATGGATCCTTCATCCAACACGCCCTTAAAGGTACGTTTGAACGTCTCATTGCAGACCTCTACTATACCTGGGAGCGAACGGTAAGATGTATCAAGAGTCTCGGTATCACAGCCATTCTCCCCCGTCGCAATCCTGTCAACCACCGCCTTTGTCAAGGTAATGTCACTGCCACGGAAACCATAGATGGCTTGCTTATAGTCTCCTACCCAGTAACTGTGCTCCATCAATTCTGAAAGTCGGTCGAATATCTTCACTTGTATGGGCGAGCAGTCCTGGTATTCGTCAACGAAAAGAAAACGATAGCCCATCCGAATCTCCTCTGCCAATTCTTTATTGGCCAGAAGGTCACGAAGATATTTCTCCATGTCATTATAGTCCAGGAGATTCCTCTCTTTCTTGAAGGTGCGGAAGCGTTCTTTCCAACGCTCTGCAAGCTGGAACAACAGTCGAATGTATCGCTCCTGCTCTTTATACACCAATTCAGAATGCCACAAATCAGCAAGTTCTTCGCGCATCTGAGTACCCCGTGCACCACATTTCGTCCATGAGTTAAGCACAGAAGACAATCGCTTGTACCATGAGATAGTTGGTGCATTGACACCACGCTTTAATCTGCGGATTTCAGTTAAAACATCTTGTTTCTTCTTGCTCTCACGTTGGGTTCCAGCAAACGACACATGCTCATCGAGTATAGCCATAAGTGTTTCCGGAGAATAGTCAAGCTTGACGGAAGGATGCACAAAACCGTGGATAAAATCCAAAGATTCCCTCACACTCCTGTCATAACTCTCTATTTCATAGTTGGTGGTAAGTGCGATGACCTTTTCTATGTCACTTTTCCAGAAATCATAGTTTAGCCCATTCTTCCCAGAGAAATATCCAAATTGGATTCCAACACTTTCACAGAATGCATGAAGCTGGTTCAGTTCATCATGTGTAGGAAGTTCTGACAATGACTGTGAAATATAGAACTGCGTATCTTCCTCTGCCATAACACCCATATCTGGCGAAAGTCCGAGAAAGAACCAGTATTTCTTGATGAGCGAGTTCGCAACGCTATGGATAGTGCCAATCATTGCCTGATCAAGCTGAGTGGCAGCCTCGAAGAGTCCGTTCTCATAAAGGACCTTCTTGGCCTCCTCCTTCATTTCGTTGGCAGCCTTCACGGTGAACGTGGTCATAATCACCTGTTCTGGTCTGACAAGACCTGACTTGATGAGTTCTGCCAGTTTATGGGTAAGTGTATAGGTCTTGCCACTACCGGCACTGGCGTTGATATATGTTACATTCTTCATCTTATAGCCTCCTTACTGTTTGAAAAGTTTGTAGTTGCTGAAGATATTCTCTTTTTCGGCTCCCGTATCATCCGTGCTCAACGGAAAGAGGTTTTTATCAGCCGTGTCATTGAAATAATCGAGCATCGACACGGGGAAGGCTTCGCCTACCTCCACTCTGCCCTCATCCAGCTGTTTTTTCCGATAGAAGAATGATTGTCTGAGTTGTTCAACTATATTGGCATTGTTCTCTGCCTGAAGTTGTGTGCAATGGATTCCATCAAAATGTTTCTTGCTATAAAGATGCCCCTCCGGCATCAGGAAATACGCTGTACGTTCTACACTATCCTGTTTCTCTGCACTGAGCATGGTGCGGTATAGCTCTAGCTGAATCGAACGATTGGCAGTCAACAAGTCACGGTAATAGGACTTTGAGGATGTCCATTTGAAGTCAAAGACTACAGGATGATGATTTGCATCTTCAAGTGTCATATCAATATATCCCACCATATCCCAGTCCTTGTCATTCTTCAACAGTCCCATATCTTTCTTGACCATTTGTTCACAACCGGTAACGGTAAGACGGTTGTCAAGTATTATTTCCAGGAGTATGCCAAGGCATCTGCGTAATTGCTCTTTCAACAGTTCTGCATCTAAACGGTTCTCTGGCAGATACAGTATCGCACCGCAGGATTCTATCTGTTTACGAACCTGCTCTTCAAACTCGTTATTAATACGCTGCTCTATCTCATCTACCCTGCTACATGATTTGCCATCACGAGGTGCGAAAAGACTTTCAATCACAGCATGTGCAACAGTACCCATAGTGGTCTTGACATCTTTGATGCTACTGGGACCAGTACTGACGATGTTGAGCATACGCTCCATCAGGTAATCAAATGGATATTCAACAAGCGTACTGATAGTGGTAGGACTAGGATGCTGTGGCCATTTGAGCAAGTCGGCATGATCGAATGGGATCAGCGACTGGATATTATTGTTCCTTACGAGCTTTACCTTTTCTGTTTCTTCTTGGTATAGGTTCGGTTCTGTAATAAAGTCGTTCAAGTTTTCAACCTGACTCTCCAGTCTTACCATGATGGGATGCTTGGGAGCAGGTTCACCTCCCACATAATCAGTCACAACTAATATCAGCTGTTCTTCCGTCATAAAGAATGGCAAAAGTTGCATCTGATGATGATAGTCCAACTCCTTTCGTTCGTCCCAAAGCATAAGGGAGTCCTTGACCTTGGCTCTCTCTGTAGGATAGAGGAAGGCACAATCGAGTGTTGGCACGTCACCGGCTACAAAATTCATCCAAACTGTTCGTCCGCTGTCCGCAGCCATTTTAGAAGGGCTGTCGATGAGTTCCCTGCAACCTCTCTGTGCAGCATATTGCATGAATGACTCTCCTTTATACAACGTGCTGATCCATGATTCCACCTGTTTAAAATCAACATATTCGCCCATGTCTGATGATTCAAGCAGGAGGACAAAGGTATCGCACATTTGCGCCAGGCTTTCCAGCTGGCTGCACCAACCTTCGTTCCCTGGCTTCTCACTAAGGAAGTGTGACCTACTCCTTGACCAACCAGAAATACTATTTAGGTAGGTCATCAGTCTTGTACAGTCAATCTTGTTGTCTGAAGGAACATCGAATGAAGGGAGATAAGTATTTACTAAGAGTTGGCGTTCTTTCTTCTCATTCTCATCCCGTTTGGCTTTCGCTTCTTCTGAGAGTTTCTCCTCCTCTTCCTTATCATGATAGGTGAATTTACCCGAGATATAGTCTTCAACAACTTTGCGACACTTGTCATTCCTGTAGCCGCCTTCGCCTATAACAGTTTCGGCAAGTATGCCTCCAAAGAATGTACCAAAGGGCTGCATGGGTGAATAGAGCCAGCTGATTAAGCTTTGGATATTCAGCGGTTCTTTCAACATGTCAATACCGAGGACAAAGAGCTGTATCAGCTGTGGGGCAGCTTCGGCCATACTGCTCCCCATTGTAGGCTTACCCATCATACGGAGCCAGTTGTCCATGGTCTTGTTTGCATTGTTAATCCATACATCTGCTTGTAGTTCATCACCTTTCAAGGCAAGGTATTCATTGGCAGTCTTTTCATCTGCAAACTTGTATATCTGGAATGAACGGTCATCCTTATTCAAGGTCAGCTTGACATCAGACGAAGAGTTAAGCAAGTGCGCGATATGGGAAAGATTATTTCCACGGAAGCCTTGGAAATCTTTGGATGAAATCCTTGCTCCGTGGCTTTGCAAGGTTGTCAGCAATTCCTGAATAGCCGGATGGAGCATGGCTAATTCACAAGGCAGTTCAACATCAAAATCCTTGAAGAAACCGTCCTCTACCCTATTTATATATAATAGGACATCATTCAATCTGTCAGACATCCCTGGAGAGTTGAAAAACTCTTCCGTACCAGCAAGGACATTAAGACGACCACTGGCATCGTCGTCCTTATTGGCCTGCCACTTGTCAAGCACAAGGTTATCACGCCATCTAAGTGCTTGCTCAGCTGTACCCAGAGAGGACAACCTGAAGGATGCTGCCAAAGCATTGTCTGGATTCCGTTTCATGTATTCCGACATTGCCTTGTAATAAAGTACTGTGCGGTTGTTACCAGACATGTCATCCACATGGATTCCAAGTCTTAGTTCCAACATGGCAACCAGTCCCATAGTGTCACAAACCATTGTGTCCATCAGCTCTGGAAACTGCTCGTTCAGACCGATAAAAACATGACCGCTATACTCAGGCGAAAACAGTATCTTCATATCGCTATAATTACAAATTTGGATGCAAAGCTAACTTGATGTTGTCTCATTTCGTGGGACAAAATTGAAAAATGTTCTTATTGAGGACTATTTTCCTCCTCAGGCTCATACATAAGCGCAGCCTCCAAGTGCATGTCATGGAGTTCATCAGCCAGCCATTGGGGTGACAAGACTTTGACCTGATTACCACGGCTTAGAAGATGGCCACTCAAATCAACAGTCGGGCGCATGAACAGTTCAAAATCGGCGAAGTTCTCACCTTGTCCAATTTCCCGTTGAGATTTGTGAATAGGCAAATCCCTGATATAATATCTCTCGTAACCGTAGGCTCTGATAACGATTCTTTCCGGCTTCGTGCCGTCGCCAACAAGAACGCCATAGCACTCATCAAAGTAGGTCTGAGCATCAAAGTCTGGGTCTATCTGGAACTTAATATCCGTCATAGACATTTTCAGAATCCTGTCGAAAGAAAAGACTCCGAAGTAATCGGACTCCGGCTTTTCTTCTGTTGCATCGCGGTGGAAATGCCCCAAGATATACCAACGCTGTTTGAACATCTTGATACAATAAGGCTCAAAGTTCAAATGATTAGGGGTATCTGTTCCATATTTCCTGTAATCTACTTCAATCCTGACACCCTTCTTCATGGCTTCGATGGCCATCCTCAGGTAATTTCCCTCGGAAGGTACGGGTTGAAGCAGGATCCTGTCTTGTAGAGACAGACTCTCGCTGATGATATTGTTCACAGAGAGTGTTGACAACATCCAATTCTGAACGCTGTCTTCCCTGAGTACATAGTCGTTACCTATATAATACTGGTAACCATTTTGACGGTCGCAGTCAATATAGATGCCGAAGATGTCCTCAATAGCATCTTTATGGCGATTGAATGTAGAACGAGCAAGTTCCACACCTCCACTCATATCAGTTTCAACCCAGCGTTCGTTGATTTCGGCGAACGTAATCCTTCTTGCTCTGCGAATGGTGTTCACGAGCCAAATATACTCTTTGAATTTTGCCGGTATAGTCATACTAATCCTGTTTTATCAATTCACATTTCTCTCCAAAGCCAGTAATAAAAACGAGCTGACGGGCACGTGTAATAGCAACATAGAGCAACGAGCGTTTGGCTGATAAGAATTCTTTTTGTGCCACCTTATCCATGCCTGAGAAAGGATAGCCCTCTCTAACTTTTGAAGGAATATTTCGCTCATTCACGTCTATCAAAATAATCACACGGTATTCCAATCCCTTTAAGGAATGGAATGTGCACAGATCGATTCCGTCTGTACAACCTTGCTTCTGTGCTCCTTTAAGCACACGATACTCTTTGCCATCACGGTGAAGACGGCTTTGGATATTCTTTAGGAGTTGCATGCTTGGAGCTGCGATGCAAATCTCCGATAGCTTAATGTCATTAGCCTGACATTCTTCCAACCATTCCATGGCCTGATCCACCTCAGCGTTGGCATCACTAACCATCTTGTATTGTGGAGCGACACCATCGTGAATGAGAGAGACATATCCATTTGTGGATTCCTTGCCACCGTCCATATCGTCATAATCAACACCCTTAATTACCCCAACAGCCATCCTTCTAATAGGCTCAGTAGTACGATAATTGATTTTGAGTTTGCGACTTCTCACACCTCTAACATTGATACCCGCAGCACCGAAATTCATCTTCCGTCCTGAATAAATACGCTGTATAGGGTCTCCAACAAGGAACAGGTCATTCTTACCCTCAGCAACTAATGCACGAAGGAATTTAAGTTCAGGATTTGAGAAGTCCTGGAATTCGTCCGCAATGACGTTTGTATATGGATGAATACCATTATCATTGAGATAGTTGGTCGCTTCATTGAAAAGTTCAAGCCTGTCAACAACCCTACGTTCCTGTTTAAGAGCCACATATTTCTCTACAAGTTTCCAAATATCAACCCGTTGCTTACGGCTTAACGCCCTTGTACGGCCAACACGCGGCTGCATCATATATTGCTTCACATCCTTGTTGCCATAATATACAATAACATCGATGTACTCATCATAGAGGAACTGTTCGTCAAACTCTGTCACTTCGGTTTCAAGAACTTCACGCCATAATTTCAGAGATTCTTCATCACCACTATAGTCCAGAACTTTATAACCATCCTTTATCTTATATGCCTTAACAACATCAAGCAACACGCTGTCGATATTGTTCAGCTTATACTTTTGTACTGGCACATCCAATTTTGCTATAGAATCGGCAAGATTGACGCTTAACGTTCTCGTGTATGTCGTAAAGAGAACGTGAGCATCAGGATTTTGGCAGAGATGTTTCAAACGATGAATGGCGGCAATGGTCTTACCAGTACCGGCACCACCACTGACCTTCATCGTCCCCTTATATTCAGCATCGACAAGCTTCCTTTGAGATGGATGCAGGAATATCTGCCATTTATCCATTCCTTGCTCGATGATACGCTGAAGTGCATCATCATCAGTAATTTCAACGAACCTCCGTTTGTTATTGTCACTGAGAAGCTTATCTTCATTATTATGAGCTTGTCCTTCCTCTATAGTACTGATGACGGCATCTATATTCTCTCCGTCCAAGATATTGAAGATATTTTCGTATGCATCCAAGGGCAATATAGGCTCCAAGGCATCAAGGTCATTTAGATTCTTAATGCTCATCACTCGACCTATCGCCTCTTGTGGAACACCTATCTTCAGCAGTTTCTCTTCTGGAACGCCAGTAAAGAAAGTCGAAGTTTCAACTACGGGAGCTGTAGGAGATTTGGTTTCCTCCTTCTCTTCCACATTCACCAACTGGCAAGCCTGTGTATGTTCATTCCAAACAAACTTTTTGCTCATGCCCCATCTGTATGCTTCTTCATGGTCTGCAACATACAGTAGAGAATACGTGTTGCCATCGAGCATACCAATAACAACCCGATAGTTGTCATCCACGCGAGCAGTACGCATGGTAGAGTTTTTGAATTGTGCAATCGGTTCCAGATGTATTCCTGGAGATGCTGGGTTCTCGCGGAATTTCTTTTGGAAAGCAACCACTTTGTCTTGTGTCTTCTTCGGAAGTTTGAAAACTGCATCGAAGAATGTTTCTGATAAGAACAGTCTCATAGTTATATTGTTATTTTATTAATTCTTCATTAAAGTCTTCCTGGGCAATCACCATATAGCCATTCTGTTCAAAAACAGATGAATCATTGGTATCAAATGGATCAATGGCTATCTTTGGATTATCAATGATCATTGCAGCACTTGCAATTACCTCATTATCAGCATTAGTGAACTCAAAGATACCTTCATGGCTGAAAGGCACATTGTTGTCAAGTAAAATATCAACGATATCTCCCATTCCAGGATAGAATTCTTTGATTTCTTCTCGGTTAACAACTGCTTCAGTTACTACTCCATCTGCTTCCTCATTGGAACCGGCTGACCAGAATTGGATAAGGTTGTACCTCCGCCAGAACGAAACCCATTCGTCCTTGTCGAGTTCCCTTAATCCCTTATGTAGATGTATCTCATATTTAACCGCGTTGCTGAAAGCCTGATCCACTTCATCATCTGAAGATGTGTCAGTCAAGTTCTCGTCACAGTTATTATCCAGCTGAATAGAGCCATCATAAAAAGCAGCTCTATTCGGGAAGAAGTTCGGAACATCATTGATGCACCAAAAACAATCTTCTTTGATTGTCCCCAACTGTGCTTTCTCCAACAGTTGTCCCAATCTGGAAACAGAATTGAGGCCAAGTTCATCCTCCTTTTCTGACTCAAAGAGCTGGATATCCTCCCATGTGATTGTCCATGAAAACATACGCTGGGGTTTGGCTTGCTTGATTCCCTCACGCTTCTCTAAATCACTATAGAACCTCATATTCGGGTCACAAGCATGGTACTTATAACCATCCAAGTACACAGACCACCAAGGAATCTTCATAAAGTCCTCTATCTCTATGCCTCCTATCTTGGCATACGTGCACATAATCTGGAAATCAGGAATAGTTATATGTCTTACCCCATACGCCATCGTTAATTCAAATTGTGGTCTGATGCTATAGCGTAATTCTGTATTATCTCTATCGTCAATTATATGAAGTTCATAATGATAGGAATCATCATCAGGAACTTTCTCGAATTCCCAATTGTTATTCTTTGCCATTGTCTGCATGGCACGGATAAATTTCAGTTCCAGTTCACTGTCTTCAGCTGCTCCTGCTTGTGCGATAGTACCAACCGAGCCGTCAATCCTTTCCCATGTATTCGCTCCATCGACAAGTTTGCCGAACATGGCCTCTGCTTGCTCCCTGCTGAAAGCATCACGGCTATATTGGTTGCCGTATGTCAATATACAGTGGTAGCATCCATCCTTACCTTCCAATTGACATTTGCATTCTTTGATATTATCATAAGCGTCCTGAAGCAATTTGGAAAAATCTTGGGTGTTGTACAGTTTTGCCAGATAACCTGTGCCGCCAGGTATGGTATCATACATTACGAGATAATAATCTTTCTGCCCTGTCGCCTGATTCACTTCTGTATAGGAATCAATACGGATATGCTCAGGCGAGGAATGATAATACTCTTTCATACCTAGTTCTATGCCAGACTTAAACATCTCTACCGAAGCTTTTGCGTCCATAATCTGGATAGGCAGCAAAATCTTGATGGCTTCTGTCTGCATGTGGCGATACAGATAAAGTTGCTCAAAAACTTCTCCATTTCTGTCATTCGCAAAAGTAACGTCCTTGTGATTACAGAACCTATAGTGCTGTTCAACAGGTTGGTGATCTTTGTTCATCTTCGAGAGTAATGGAGTGGACTTTCCGCAATAACGGCATGTAACGAATCCATTCTCAGGAATGACACCCTCATTATTGACCTCCACTTTTGTTCCCGACTGCATCTGCATTCCATAGTTGGCTTCATAGAGATCCATATTATTGCAGAACTCTATACCGAAACCTATATTCTTCATGGCAAAAGAAGAAACGATTCCTTTGTGATGGAACATAAAATGCTTTTTAACGATAAACTGCTCTTTTGTCCTTTCCTCATTGGAATCATCGAGAACAGCATCCACCTTGAACATAGCACTTCTCGCATTGGTAAACCTGAGATAGTGATGCTGATTGACTCCCCAAGAAGGATCTCCACACTTAGGACAAGCTGCCTCAGAATACTCTTGTGTTCCTTTTTCCGCCAGGCAATCACATTTTGAACAATATCTCATTGTCACGAGGTTGTCCTTCCAGTCGAATGTCGGTATGCCACTGACTTCCAACTGGAACTTCTGGGTACAGAACTTATTACCAGGAGCCAACTCCTTGATTCCCTGAGAGGCAGAACGTGTCAGTTCTATTACCTTCGGCTCTGCTACATTGTTCTTATTATCCTCCTTCTCTTGTGAAGAATAGACGCTGGCCTGAAGTTTCACACCTGTTTCCGGGAATGCATAGTTAGGCAACAATCCGCAGTTTGTCATAAACTCTATAAGGCTCTCACCTTGGATATTTGCGTATTGCTTCTTACAAGCCTTTATCAAGTCTCTGATGGCTTCCTTTGCAGGGTCATTAGGTTGCAACCTTTCTTCTTGCTGCTTGTAATCGTTCAACTCTTCTCCAAGTCCATACAGCCTGTCTGTCAACGAGCGGAACTCTTTGATAATATTCTGATAGAAAGACTCATCATCAAGCGAGTCTGCCAATCTATCCAATGTAGGGAGAGTCTTTTCGTCATACTGCTCTGTAAACCGTGATTTCAACGTGTTCTTATTTGCCTTGATAAAAGCAATGATACGATTAACCACAAAACCTTCTGACGACATACCACCTTCCGTTAGCTTCAAGTCTCTGATACTTGACGGAAGCGTGTTTTCCGAACTACTGCTAATCCATGTGTCAATGCAATAAGCAAAAAAGTGGCGACGCAAAATATCCTTTGCTTCAAGGAAACAGCCAGGAGTATTCACCTCTCCCTCCATCATCTCATCTGGATAGTTGAAATAGTACATGTCGTGCGGTTCTCCCGAATGAGCATAGTTCAGGACTAGCGCGGAACCCTCCTTACGGCCAGCACGCCCCACACGTTGCAGGAAGTTGCTGGGCTTAGGTGGTACATTGGCATTACCCATCACGTTCAGGTCACCAATATCAATACCCATTTCAAGTGTTGACGTGGCGGTCAACACATTGACAGAATTAGAATGTGGGTGTTCCTTGAAATCCTTTTCAAGTTTCTCCCTTTCGCCTCGTTCCAAAAGTCCTGTATGTTCACGGGCATATACACGGGGGGACAAATGACGGTTGTATACTTGCTGATAGTAATTCAGTTCCGGATTGATTTCCTCTGAATAGGTACCAGCACACTTGTAATCCAGACAAAGTGTATCTTCTGCAAGTCCATCACTCTTGGCTACATATAATGTCGACTGACAGTTACTACACTTGATATGCTTTACATGCTTGCTTACCCAAATGTGGTCTGGATTAATGACATAGTTACCACCACCTTCAGGCGCTTTGTTAACCAATCCGACTTCTTCAAGTGTTTCAAACAGCTTTCGGATGAAGTCATTGAACAAAGTCGTGTTCTTTTCTATGGACCAGTTGAAATATCGCCAGAAATAGTTCGTAAACCAATTCGGCTTTTCACGTCTCAGGACGGCTATATCAAGCATGTCATCATTCGTAGCCTGAAAATTGATACCTATCAGTTTTGGGAAACGTACACTTCCACCAAACTTCCTGTTCAGGAAATGGCGAGAATCATACTGCCAGTTAAGGGCATATGATGTAAGTTTCTCTTTCCTGTACTTATCCAGATAGGGATGATCAACAGCACCGTGTCGTCTCATGCGCTGCAAAATTCCATACACATAATGCCGGAAAGCTCTCTCATCCTCCGCTACATAAGCAAGATTATTCCCTATTAGATAATCCTTCATGAGATCATAGACTTTCCCTATATCCTCGCTTTTGAAGAATGTAGCGGAAGAGCCAGTCTTTTCAAGTGTACGACCCAGTTGTGATGTCAGGCCAAGTTCACTGACAATCTCCCAGTCTACCCTCAGGTCAAACTCATCCTTGAACGTCTGCATGAAGCCACTTCCTTCACGGTAGTTATGACGCAAATCAATATGAGATGCCAAATCAGCAGGAAGGAAACGATAGTAATAGTCTTCTTCAGAAAGCTTGGCTTTCCAATATTCTTTGAAGCCCCGTTGTAGTTCCTCGATGTTGACAGGTTGCCCCAGCGTATTGATATATTGCTGCATTGACTGACGGAACAAGAAACGGAACGTCCGCGCCTCATAGAAGCCAGCCTGATGAGCAGCATCCTGCACGCTGTTGTTGAACACCAGGATTTTTCTCTCCTTCTCATCAGCATGGTCAAAGTCGCTCGACAGTACCTGACTGATGGCCACACTCGACAAAGTGGATGTTCGTCCACCTATCTGGCAGATTGAATCACTATTACATTCAGGACAGTATGAAGCAAATCGTTGGTTGCCACCTCTCGTCGAGGTTGTCCTACTGCACACACGTACACGAAGCGTATCACTATCACTGACACTTGCTTCGCGCAAGTCCTTCATACACACATGATGGGTGACGTTAATGGCATTCTCATTGACATATTCATCGATAGCCTCATGTTTCTTAGACTCAATATTCAACAACCTAACCTCTTTCTCCCTATCCATGAAGGCCTTGTTAATTGTCGTAATGTCAGAACAATAGCAATCGTCAGTAGCCAATCGGCGGGTTATCCAACCACTCGCACCACATTCACGGCAGAAATACATGGGAAGTGCCACTCGGTCTTCATCTTTATTCAAACTATGTCGCCACGTGAATTCCGGCTCCTTCTGGAAATAGCGCAAAATACCACTCAATTCGCGTTGCCATAACTGCACTTGCAGATAGAGCATGGGGATAAGCTTATTGGTATCATTAAGGGGACGCTTGGCGTATGCGATAAGTGCCAGCAAATTTTCCAGCACTATCATACATGTTTTCTCTCCATCTTGAAGATACAATTTGCGGAAACTCACATCTTGGTCGATAAGTTTCTTCTGTATCTCATCAAGTGAGAGAATACCCTTATTCAGAATATCCAATAACGATTTTACGATGCCCATACTGCGCAGCTCACTGCCAGCTTCTATTGTAGAAATAGAAGTGTTCTTCAACCAGACCTTGCACAGACGTTTGATGTAACTTTCAACACTATCATTAGAACCAAACTCGCAACTTTTGATCAGTTTTGAATCAGGCAGGTTTGTATTTGTTACATGAACGTACTCATCCACGGGTATGCGATGTTCTTCTATCACATCTTCTTCCTTGAATGTCTCACCGAACACGTCAGAAGCATATTCACACAAACGTTTTTTGCTGTCAGGGCCATTACCGATTGTTGCAGATGTGCCAATCGGGCAAAGCATACCTTTCGACATATTCAACTTCAGCTTCAAACGACGAATCAGATTAGCAACATCAGTACCTTGTGCACCATCGTATGTATGCAATTCATCCAGAACGATGAATTTAAGATTCTTATTCTCGGAATCAATATTTCCTCTCCAGAGAGTGCTGAATCGCTGGCGCATCAATCCGTAGTCAAGCATCTTAAAGTTAGTCAGAAGGATATCTGGAACCGTATCAAGAATGGCATCACGATTCTCTATGATATGGTCTTCACCCATGTCACGAGGATAATCCTTGGGATCTGTACCCTCTCCGACAAACAGTCCGGCTGTCACCTTGCCTTTCAGACGCTCGTCTTTCCAAATGGTTTCGGCAAGACGTTTTGCCTGGTCACTGGCAAGGGCATTCATCGGATACATGATGATAACTTTCACGCCAACCTGTCTCTCATACTTGTTGCAGTTATAGCAATAGTCGAGTATAGGATAAAGGAAACACTCAGTCTTACCCGAACCTGTTCCCGTAGTAAGCAACGTTGGCTCTGGCTGGTGTCCATTCTTCATGGTCAGTTGGCTGAACGCTTGCAACTGATGCTTATAGGGAGGGAAGTTTGGCGCAATATCCAGAGGGATATTCTTACTTTCTTCCTCCGTTGCTGATACAAAGGGCGTTTTCAATGAAACATATGGCCCTCTGAATAGTCCATCTTCTTTATCCTCGATAAAGCGATAGAAAGCATCACTGACATCCTTCTCCTTGAATTTGAAAGTTGCCTTGATATACTCTATGATAGAATCACGGACTTCACGTGCTTGTTGGAGTGGTAACATATCTTATAATTCTAATTTTGGTTCTTTCTGATAACTCATAACAAGACGAAAACATTTCTGCATCGTCGCAAGACCAATGCCAGGGTATTCGATCAAGGCAATCATAGACTTAACATTGTCTATATTGACAGCCTTGTCGATAGTGTCGATTTGCTTTTGCTGCCTTATTCCAAGCCGCTTCTTTTTATCTGCATTTGGTATTTCATTCCATTTTGCTTTGAAGGACTCAAACAAATCGTCTGCAGCTAAAGGATCATATTGGTATATCTCAACAGGGATATCACATTGAGAAAGGTATGATATCATAATACTCATAACCTTATCTTTATCAAGGCCACCATTGTTAGCTCCCAAAAGAGGAAAAGCTATTGAGGTTATACCTTTCTCTTTGTAGGTATCTACGAATTTCTGAAGCCCTTTTTCAATATACTCATACTCACTCGGTAATTTCCAATGTGTCTTTGTCGGGAAATTTAAGACCCAAGGAGCAGACGGTTCTCCTTTGTATATCCATAGTTTTCCGATAGCTATCAGTTTTTGCTTACAATAATCCTGATATATTTCAAACATATTAGGGTATCTGAGTTTGAAGACTAAAGCAATGCCTTTACCCATTACACCCACACAGTTAACGGTATTAACTATGGTCTGCGCTTTGGTATTAAAGATATTACCATCTATGATGCTTACGTTATTTGCCATATTTATCTGTTTCTATAAATTAACCAACTACCTGTCCTTGGGCTACTTACTTCAAAATAAACTTCGAACGGGCTATCTTTTTTTATCTCTACTGATGATGACATATATATATTGTTACCACGCTGACGTAATACATTACTTTTATTGATAATTGTCGGCGTTTGATTCCCACTATACGTTACTCTAAGCTCATACGGAGATCTATAATCCGTTTCTATCGTAATGGTATCATTATTATCTCTGAAATACAGTTCCTTGTTACTGCGTTCGTATAATCCAGAACCACAAGAGACTATATCTGCCCATTTTGTTCCTTTAAGTTCTTTTCTTAGCATTTCTGCTTGATATTCATCGTAGCAACATATGTGAACATCCTTTAATTTTGAGAAATCAAGTTCTCCATCAACAAGAAATTCTTGTTGTCTTTCATCAAAGGTGTCGTAACTGTTTATGTATATTTCTCGTGCCTTAATTCTGTTAGGATCTTCCACAACTTTAAAACATTTAGACGAGTCCTTCTGCATGTTTCCGTTGCTGTAGTAACATAAATCCGGCATAACAGATAAAAGCTCCTCAATATCAAAAATAAAGAAGACTGGCAGCGGACACTTGGGTAGTCCAAGATTCAACGCTCTGCTATAATATTTGTGGTCATCAATATCCTTACCTAAACATTCATTATAGAACTGAGTAGGTGATTTGGGCATAAAGTAGAATCTTGCGAATCTGTGAGCTTTTCCCGTCCTATGCACATTGCTTCCTGCACTATTAGAGAAGTTTCCATCTGCATAATTACGACTTTGCAGTTTCATAGAACGAATAATCTTTACCGCATTATCCATGTGAGTGAAATGATATGCTTTGGGTTTCCTAGGATAGAACTTTGATATGAAGTCTACAACATTTATCTGCTTTGCATAAGGCATGTCAGAAATATCAACCGTATTATTGAAAGCTTTATTCTTTACCAAAACAGGCCAATTCCACTTGTCTTTATACTTATCTACCAATTCTTTTGAGAATTTAATATCCTTAGAATCGGACGCAAGCCCCCAATCAATATAATCTGCAAATAAGTCAAGAATCTTATTGGTAAATTTGAAATCACTCTTTTTGCAAATTATACTCCAGTCTACATAATTCTTGTATTTACTAAGGAACTCTATTTCAAGAGAATTTACATGTTTGCTATTTGACAATATTCTCCAATCAATATAATCTACAAAATCATCTATAAAGGGAACTATCGATTTTCTACTTGATAAGTGCTTCCAATTAATCTTATCAACAGGAATGACATTCAAGACTTTATCTGTTAGAGGGAAACTTTTTAATGATGAAACAGCATGCCAATCTATTTGTTCGCATATTGAATCATTTGTTGCAACAGCAATAATAAGTTTTTCTTCTGACCATGCTCTTTGATTATCTTGTGAAGATAATAATTTCCAATTTATTTCACACTCTATGTGCGAAAGCAAGAATTGGGCAGTTGGATAGAATGTTGTTGTTGAAGACGTAACAAGCTGCCAATCCCAAGGATAGTCTGGCATTTCTTCTACAAGCTGCATTGTAGCCTTTATTGCTCCATTCTCAATAAGTTTGTTATAATCATACTCTGCTCTCGGATTGATCTTGATAATTTGCTCAATGTCAACATCATTCCTCTCAGACAAAATTTTGAAATTAATGTACTTCTTGAATGCTTCAATAATTTCATTCAACTGTTGTTTGTCTCTAATACAAAAGACTTTACTTAATTGTGAAATATAATCCCAATCGACTTTTTCCTTGTATTGAGAAATGAACCAGCGTTCATCACGAAGGCTCTCAAAATGAGACAACAGAGCATAATTCCAATGATTTCTTTCATCAGATAGTATTTTGCGGATTTCAGCGTGCCATGCCTTTTCCTTAATACCTAGCTTTGGGTTATACTTGAAGCTCTCATCTACAGCTGGCGAACTAGAGAGAATATTCCAGTCAACAATATTTCGGCACTCATCAAGATCTCGGAACACATAGAATTCTTTATGCTGGCAGAAATAATTCATATCCCACCAGTAAGCTCGTTTCCTTACTGTTTCTCTAATAATCTTTTTAAGCTCCTTGAAGGAATATTGTTTTGTTAATGCTGTCCATGCAGCTTGGCACAATTCTTTACCTGATATGTTTGTAAGAATGACAGCGAGTTTATCTAAGAAATTGTAGTCAAACCGTCTTTCTGGTGTCAGGATGCGAGGCAGAGAAACTTCCCAATTCCAATATTTATTGAACTTTTCAAGATTGTCCATTAAGAACTCGATGCCTACATGTTCAGAAAGATATGTCCAATCCCAATGATCAACAAATAACTTGTTTCCTAAGTTTTCAAGTTTTAACTTTTGGAACATTCTTTCAGTCAAAACTGTCCAATCCCAGGGAAATTGAAAATTTTTGTATTTACTAATGACATAATCAATGCTTGCAATAGAAGAAAATAATGTCCAAGCATCTTTATCTTCTCCAATCATTGATTCAATATCATTAATTGACTGCAGGAACGTAGCTTCTGACTGGTTCGCTAATACCGATTTCCAGTTAAGTTTGGTTCCAAAACATGTGTATAGTAGTTTTTCAGAGAGTAGAGACTTATTAGAAGAAATAGCATTCCAATCCCATTGATAATCTGGAGTATCTGTCAGAATTTTGATGTCCGTAATCTTTGAAGAAACAAACTGACGGCCTTCTTCTGTTAATACATTAACAGAATATTTATCGAAGAAATCTTTTGTCCAAACCAAATAAGGATTACATTCAAAACCCGTCATATATGGTGTTGATTGCCAACACAAGAGACCATTTTCAGACAGAAGATCAATAATGTCATTTGACCATAAGTATTCTTTATCATTAAAAATAGCTGATGCTAAAGCACCACCATCCTTGCTTGCTTCTGCAACGACTTCTCCAAATATTGTACTACAAGCAAACTTTGGCCCCCATTCTGGATCTGTAAAGATTCTGTCAAAAAGCTTTACTAATCCAAAGTGTACTCCCAATGTGTCAATATTATCATAAATGTAGTCAAGACAAAACTCATTCTCAATCTTATTCCAATCCCATCTCTTATCACTATTGTTCAGAATAGCTTTACGAACATCCTCTGAATCATTTGTATATGAAGCAAGATTAACCTTTACTATGTTAAGGTGATCAAGGACGAAACTCTGAGATAGTCTATTTTCTAATTCTTCCCATTTCCAGTCTTCTTCGGTTTCCTTTTGAAGAAGAATGAGTTGTTCAATAACAGACTCTTTCCTGTTTACATCTTCAGATAGAACTTCTAAATCCCATGGGTAAACAAGGAAACTGTCAACGAGGAATGAATCATCTATTCGTTCTGTAAGAATGGGCCAATCGAGAACATCAACATAGTCCTTGACGTTTTCCCTAAGTACTGCAATATCACAATGCCGGGTAATATTTCTCCAACATGTTGCTGTTGCTCTTTCTACAATTACATCAAAAAGCTTTGAATCAGTCCATACGGTACGAGAATCTTTTGTTAGTTCTTCGTAATCTACTAAGTCAAAATATGGTTCCAGAGCATCATAGTTAAGAATAGAAGACCTGTCGTCCCATAACTTTTGGAATAGGCATTCAAGAACAACTTTTTCTCTTTTTAAAGCATTGAGTTCCTCGCAAAGTAGTTCTGTTGCACGTCCAGCAATATTCTCGCCATTCATTATAGCAGGAATATACTCCGCCCCATATTTATAAAGCTTTACAGGAACCTTTATGGTATCTATGTCAAAATAATCCTGTAAATCAGCAAAATATATCTTCGTCTTCTCCTTTGATTGCAGTTCAAGACGTTTCTTTAATTGATCATTCTGGTAATGTATGATACCCTCTATTTCTTCATCGTCTGGCCAAATCTGCTTATGAGTTTTTAAAGTTGTGAATATTCCCATATCCTTATAAAATGGGAACATGAGCATAGCCATCGGCATTTCAGACTTCATCATAGAATGCTCATAGACTGCCTGTGTGCCAGAAAAGAACTGAAAATGTTTTCCTTCTTTCAAAGAAATACGGCCTAATTCAGTTAGAATAATACTATACCCCTCGACCTTAATAAGATGCTCTTGTTCGACCTTTGAAAGAATATCTTCGAAAATTCTTACTTCTGCAACATCATAATATACCTCATGTTTTCCATCCACATCTTGGTTCGACATGCTGAACCCCAGTAAAATACCAAGACTACGCTTGTCATAACATTTGTCTTCAGTAGAATCAAGAATAGAACAAATCACATAATATAGGTCATCAAGCGGTTCTTCTGTGAAGTATGCTACATCACAGATATATTTCTTCAGCCCCCACTTTGTGTTGGCTAAATAAATATACTCTGAAGAGTTTATTTTATCTGTTATTCTACTCATACTTCTTGTTGTTTTATTACCTTATTATTTTTGTTCGCTTCAATTGTATGGAATAATCTTTGATAGATTTCGAGTGATGAGAACAATTCTCTATTACCGACAATGACAAGTAATCTTTTAGCACGAGACAATGCTACATTTAATCGGTTTGGAGATTGCGCAAACCCCAATGATTTCTGCTTAGGATAGCCTAAATCCGGATAACGTTTCCAATCTGGCTGCTGATTCTTTGAACTTTGAATCGTATTACTTCTAACCATTGATACTATTACAACATTTCGTTCCATTCCCTGGAAACGGTCAACAGTACTTACACGAATTGGAAGAGTTGGATGACTATGGGCTACAGTTCTAAGTTGTTTAATCTGCTTCCCATAAAAACTGATAATACCGATCTGCTTTTCTTCATCCTTAGTGAACTTGTTGAGATACCTTTGGAATGAACCTGATTCTTCAAATTTGGTCAACAGTTTGTCAATAGTATCTACTTCACCATAATTGACACGAGACGTACCGTCCATCATTTCTGGTGAGTTTGTGTTAATGAACAATATATGTGTATTATGACCTATCAAACCAGGAATGTCAATCCCATGATAGCGAGAGGCTGGATTACCCATATCGGGATCATTGACACCGAGATCTCTTGGTTTTACCAATCCACAATACAGACCTCCATCTTCCCGATAAAACTGTTCAATAACCTCATTAATATCAGGATGCATTCGATACTGAAGGTTGAATGTTCCTTTTAGTGAATCGTCTATATGCTTAAATAGGTTTTCAAAATGAGAAACTTCCATCTCTTCAAAATGTTCATCCACAAACTCTCTAAGTTTACGTACTTCTTCCCTATCTTTATCGTCAATCGCTATTTTCTGTGCATAATCTAACGTCTCTTCAAATTCCTCTTTGTCAAGCATAGGTGGAAGCTGCCTATGGTCACCAATAACAATTGCTCTTTGACCATATACAAATGGTAATACCAGCTCTGCAGGAGTCGCCTTCGAAGACTCGTCCTGTATGACAGTAGTAAACTCTATTCTTGCTTTACCTATTTTCTGCTTGAACACTTCACAGAAATTACGGAAAAATGGTGTAAAACCATTAAACTCTTCGGTACCAGCACGTTTATCTCCAATTGAACTACATGTAGCACCAATTACATTGGCATTTTCAACGTATCTGTTATAAACGATTTCGCGTAAAGTCTTACTTGGATGATCCAAATAGTTGCGCCACCGCTCAACCACATCGCTGCCATCACTATCGGTTCTATAGAATGATCGTGCTGAAATATTATCAAGCCAGTTTTTCAGAATCAAGTTATTCTGAATTGTGGCATCAGTTTCCACGTCAGTTTCTGCTTCGAGAAGACATGAGTCACCTTCTTCAACCCATCGTTTCATTAGGTCGATAGAGAACTGAAGTCCTTCTGATTCAAGTTTTTCTTCACCGCCAAAACGAACAGGCTTAACCAAATTGGTTTTGTTGTTTACTATTCTAGCAATGGCATTATCTACAGCCAGGTTTGTTTCAGAAGTAAGCAAAATCCGTTCACGTTTATTTCCTGGCTGAAGCCCCTTTCTCACAAGTTGCCAGATCATTTCTGCAATAGCAGTTGATTTGCCTGTACCCGGAGGGCCTTGAATTACTGCAAGATCCTCTGCATACATTGCTTTGATAATAGCATTCTTCTGAGGTTCATTTACTCTTGGATTAAGCAAATGTTCACACAGTTCCTTATAGACAACGCCATCCCTACGAAGCATCAAATCAATATCCTCTGTTTTTGTGGCTTCTGATGAATTGAAGATAAACCTTTGCAACCGCGGATTAACCAATTCTGCGCCAGTCGTAGCCATAGTGAAGGTATTCTTCAATCGAGAGATTTTTTCCAGATCTCCTGTCAAAATTGGAATAATCGTTGTTATAGCTTTTGATTCGAATGCCTCAATAATTTGTTCTTTTATTTCATCTGGCACATCAATATCAAAAACAAGATCCGGATAGTTCGCTTTCAAGAGCTTGCCAAATGATACTTCCTTATCCCCAAGCATAAAGCCAAAATCTGCTCTTCGCATCTCTGTAATGCTATCTTCTAAATCCTCTAAGCGTGAGTCTTTGTTATAGCAGACATTGAGACGTACTTTACCTGGCACTTTATCTGCAAATTGAACTTCAATACCAGTCACCGACAACTGAAGCAAATCACTTTCAAGACTTGCTCGTTTAAGTTCATAGTAATCCGATTCAACGTAAGGCAAACGTATCTTGATTTGATGGCATACACTATCATTCTGTATATCTATATCATCATATTTATCTTCTAAAGCTGCTTTCAGTTCATCATAACCAACCAATTGCGAATTGACATGACATTTGAAACGATGCTCATCATGAACATTCACCTTTACAAAAGGAACTTCACTTTCAATTTCAGACAGAATCTCATCAATGTCGTCTGTTCTCCAATTGAAATCAATTCCGATTGCACCTGTTTCATCGTTGAAACTATATCCGTCACCTTTATTCTTGATATATTGACCAATCTCTACAAACTTTGCTTTTACAAGTTGATGCTTTGATATTGTATATACAAAAAGTACTTCTATCTCAATATCATCCTTTGAGCAATAAATCATTGCTTCATTCATGAAAGCCTGAATATTATCGTTTGCTTCAGCTACATAATGTTTGTGACAAGGATCTTTCTTGGTAAAGTTTCTACAAAATTCAAAGGTATCGGTATTTGGATAGTAACAGTCAAAGCAATCCTTAAGCCCTTCTTTTGCTTTAGGATTGTTTATCTTAAAAATAAGCGTATAATACTTACAATTTAACCCTATATGGGTATATTGCTGCATCACATCCCATGGAATATATTGGTTGTGATACTCTAACAATTCTACTATCTTCGGTTCAGTTTGATTCTTCTTCTTTTTCTCGTATGTAACATAGTGATCTCCAAAAAGGTGTTTGATGAAACCTTCTCGGTCAATGTGAACTTTGGAGATAAAAGCTACTGTATCATCAATAGTTCCTTCAATTAGATTTCCATTTTTGAGGATTGAATCCATTTGATGTAATTCGTCTATCGACAACTGATCGGAACGCTCCATATCCCCTCCATAATTGATGCAAACATTGATTGCCGGAGTAGTATCAAGTTCCACATAGCATTCAGATAGACCTTTCCTTATCTCATCAAGATCAGTTTCCGACAAAGCATTCCATTTTGATTCATCAACAAGAATGAAACCCGAATCAAGATTATATGAGTCAAGCCCCAATTTGCCTTTCAAAAGAGAATCTAATTGTTGTTCATTTCGACTCTCATCTACTGTCACATAGAGTTTGTCATTATCTACCTCGATACTATCAGAAACAATAGAAATTGGTGAACAACGTTGCTTAATAAGTTTCTCTTGTATATCCACAAAACGCTGCCAGATGTCACGAATGGAACTCTGGCTGATACTAAACTCAACAGACTTCACCTGCTCTTTCGGTTGGTCCTTTGATTGATTCTGCTCTTTTCGCTCATTACGTTCTCTTCTTCTTTCCTCTTTGCTTTTTCTTTGAGGACGAGTAGCAGAATTAAGTGAATTAAGGTCGATTGTTCCTAAGACTGATGGCTTAGCTACATTTGCTTGTTGTCTTAATCTAAATATCTCTTTAGGAGAATTTTGTTCTACGCTTCTTTGCGGCTCTATGTATGGAGAAACAGGAAGATAACCAGAAGGTTGAGAAAGGCGTTCTTTGATTATCTTTCCTCCTTCAAAGGCATTTAGGCACTTTGAATCGAAATCTTCTTTTGTCCAATAAGCGAACCTGTTTACGTTCTGATTCTTTGGAATGAGAACGTATCTTGATGGCAATATCATTATTGTATCACCACGCATCCTATTCCAACCATGAGAATTTATAATCTCACGGTTAGTCTCGGGATTTGAAGTAAATGTGTCTTCTTTCCATGGTAAAACTATCATACGAGTTCCCGCACCAAATTCCCTGACAAGCATTTCGTATTGCTCATCAGAAATCTTTGAAAGTGGACTCCAGTCGCCAGGTTGACCATTCCTTTCTAGGAAATCAATCAGCGTTTGGAAACCGACATTTAGTTCTCTACATATTTTATTTAGCCTTATTGCCATCTAATAACTTCTATTTTGAATAAAGGTAATCTTCTGGGGTACATATTTTGTAACCGTTGTTTTTAAAAGCAATTTCGCTTTGACTATTGAAAGGATAAAAGACAATTTTTTCACTCTCAATGCCAAGTTCTGCTTCTGCTAACACATTACCATCACCATCTACCAACGTGAATCCACCATCTTTGTTAAAAGGAATGCCCTTATCAAGAAGATAACGTATTATATCATGCACATTATCAGCATAGTATTCAAAGATCTTTTCATTAGGGTCTTTATTATCTTCTGTTTTTGTTGTATTTGAGACACTTCTCTCAAAATATTGGTGGCATTCGCTTCTATATACTTTAAGAAATGGTTCAGGAAGCATAACATTTGACAATCCCAACAAGCCCTTGAACATGTTTGCCACTTTTGTCACATCGAATCCTGCATGACCACATCCAACAGCAGTTACAAGATACGTGTATTTCATATTTGTTCGAACGTATTGCTCAAACCTTTCAACTGCGTGAGCCAAATCTTGTTCAGTGAACCCCATTGTAGGAAGAGCATCGCACATTCCTGTCGGTCCATCAACGACTCCGACTTTTGCTCCAAAACTTTTTGCTGCAAGCCCAGCTGCACCATGCTTCTGTGAGCCCTTACTGTCTGTCCCAAAAACAAATATTTGATTGTTTCTGAGACTAACAATTCTTGTAGGTGTACATCTGTCGTAACCACGAAGAATATCGTTCAGCAATTTGTAATATGCTTCTTCCATAATGATTTTGCTATTGATTAAATTTCTTTTCGAAATGTGCCCAGGCGGTGCGGTAGTCGGCAATGCGGTCACAGCGGTTATAGGGGGCGATGAAAGTTTGTTGTTGACCTCCGTAGAGTTCGCTCTTGCGTGGGTCGATGGTGTGAGTGTATTGCGGTTCTGCTCCTTCGTAGGCGATGATGATACCATCGGCATCCGTGATTGGATTGCCTCGCATAGCGTTCCATGCCGGGCGGTCAAGACCTACTCCTGTGAGACCCTTAGAACAGGTAAAGACAATCTTGCCCTCAGCATCATACCATGTATCGTTCTCGTTTTGCTGAAGCACAGGGAAATAAATGGTATATATCGTCTCTAAATTATCAAGAGACAAACCAAGAGCCATTGCAGTTAAAACATCTATCTCTACTAGTGCTTGACGACGTTCAAAGTAGTTTCTTAATGGTGTGCTATGTGTCCAACTCTCCGTTAACGAAGCAAACGAATGAAGTCTTTCATCTTCTTTACTCCAAGAATCGCTCAAATACTTATCGTCCCAAACTTCGGACCATAGCTCTGAATAATACTTTGTGAGGCAATTAAGTTGAAGGGTCCTTATTCGAAGAGAAGCTTTATATTTATCATCAACACCTAAAGGAAAACCTTGAATTCTGACTGACGTTAGGTTTTGGGAAGCCATTATTTTCATATAAGCATCCATTGGTACCGCTGCGCAAAGCGCAGCCATATCCACGGTGTCATATCCACTGCGGAATGCAGTGGATATGACACCGTGGATATGTGCTGTCCTGCGAGGCAGGACAGCACATATCAACGAGCGTTCGCCTGCAAGATTAATCATTTTACGGAAACCAACCTTGTAATAATCAATCCAATTGTCATACACGTCATTTCCATTAGCATCCTGACCTATTTTAAATCCTTTTACTAAAGTTTTAAATTCATTCAATGGCAAACATGGTTTATAATTTGAACGAGCAATATACTCATCACCCATTGAGGAAAGATCAATCGTGTCGAAATCAGCCTTATTGGCACAGGAACTTCTTGGCGTTTTATAACTGGGATTAGCTACAAAAATCTGGGGGCCGTTATACACCATTTCATAATCATTTATATTGGGATAGAATGTCTTACGTTCGATTATTCCATCATTAACGGCTCCCGTTTCATCTAAATCAACGGTGGTGTTAGAAATAAAGTTTTCTACATGGTTGGGGAATTCCGAAAACTTTTGGAGAACATCCAAAATGTCTTTTGCATGTATTGATACAAGTTTAGTCGTTTCCCAGTCCGCACCATTTTCAAAAGCAGCTGATAATACTCTTAATTCCGATTCCGTAAAATGTACTATCCTATCACGATGCCCCGTGGTATTCCATGCATCATCAATCTTAATTCCGCCACAGACACCATGCCCATCATGAGCAAAACAAGCATCAACAGTACTTGGATGGAATAAGTTGTTTATATTTTCAAAACATATTTCATCTGTATAGGAACCATAGATGTTCGAACTATACTTTTCTCTATGACCTATTTCAAACAGATTAAATGCATTTTGATATTGGAAATGATATGCTAATCTATGATACATTTCTTTTCTAAGAGGTTGTCCATTGGGGTCATCATAAACAGTTTCTGGATGCAATAATCCCATGAAACCATTATTAGATAACATCGTGAATCCATTCTCCAATATACACTTGTACAGATTGGTTTGCTGCCCTACAAGCAATGGATAGTTTTGGTGGGCATTTAAGAATACACCAGTACAAACGTTCTCTATTTCTTCAGAATGATACAGCAACTTCAGATTTTCGTTTGATGCAAACATGTCTGCTAATTTTTGGCGCATATCAGGTGCAGACATCCGTCGGATGACTACTTCTGGATACTTTTCAGACATTATTCCTTGCTCATCAAACTCTAACTTAATCCATGGCGGATTACCACATATAATATCGAAACCATCACGGAGCCAGAACACCTCGATAAACTCCAACATCGGGTGAAAGAAACGGTATCTCTTGGCCAGCCTATCTGCTATCTTCAGACGAAGCGGCTCGTCATCGGCAAACAGGGTTAATGAGCCATGTGATTCCGTCAGCAATTCTTCCTGCGTCTTGGTGACAATCTCAGATTCCTCTTCCGTCATACGAGTGCCATACTCAGGCATATCTTCCGCTGCATAGTCAGAGCCGGCTTGTTCCAAAGCCTGACGGGTACGTTTATCCAGTTTGTCGTTATCTACATCGAGCAATGCCTCTATATCTGCCCAATACTCCTGACGTGTAGGCAGGTCATTGGCATCATCATACTCCCAGAACCACAAAGCACACCAATAGTCCATCGCCAGTTTCAACTTGCGATAGGCATTGTCTCGACGGTATCGAGTATCAAAGAGCTGCTGCTTCTTGGCATACGATTCTGCCTGTTCTTCTTCTTTGAAGAGCGAACTGGTATCAGCATGTTCGATACCATCCCATACCTCATTGCGGTTATTGGTATATTTGTCGATAGAGAGCTGGTCGGTATAATATTCCTTTAAGAGAAGGTCAATCTTACTTGACAGTCGCTGAAGGGTTTTGAAATCATCCCCTGTGATAGGAGCCGTCCAATCTTTCAAAAGAGTTGTCATCCTGTCGTATTCATTCTTGTGAGCCTGCTTTTGTTCCTTGATACTGCGTACACCAAGCATATTGGCATCGGGCAGCAGGAAATGATAGACATCATTCACGGAACGATTGACACGGTTTTGGAAGAACTTAACTTTATGCGGAGCCTTTTCCCACCATTTATTCTGTTTTAATGGGCGGCCTTGCCGTTCAACTATTCCCTTTACATCGTCTCTACTATAAACCTTCAGCCAAGCACCGATGACGGCATTACCAACGGCCAAGCGGTTGGCAAAGAAGGGTGTTTCCATGTCCTTGTGAATCACATTCAGCCACAAGGAAAGCTTACCCAACTCAATAGCAGTCGGATTCAAGTCAACGCCATAGACATTGTGTGTCGCAATGAAGGCTTTTACCTTTTGCAGTTCATCACGATACTTGTCTGGCTGTATGCGCCAATTCTTCAATCCACGCTCACGCTGCTGCTGTTGCTGGTAAGTAAGATAGGCTTCAGCCAGTTGGTTGATGACCTCATTCTGGAAAGCAGCAGCACCCATTGCAGGCTCCAGGATTTTGAGTTCAAGGAGGTCAGTTGCCTTGCGTTTTCCTGCTGCCACATCATCGATGATAGACTTCAACGTGTATTTTACAGTACTGCGCGTAAGTACTTCAGGCGTATAGTAACTGGCTGACTTCTGACGGTCACGACCGTTCAGACGATAGACGAAAGTGCCCTTTGGCAGAATGATGGGTTCGCCAGTTTCCTGGTTGCAAAGTACCTCTGAAATATAGAAATCGCCCATACGACTGTAGGGAACGAGGAATGTTCCGTCAGAAGGGTCATTTGCCTTATGCACCTCGATATAGTCTTCCTCGGCATAGAATCCACGGAATGCTAACAGACTCTCATATACACTACCCAACTGGTTCACGCCTAAGTTGGCATAGCTAATACGACCACAATAGTTTTTCTTCTTGGAGAGAGAAAGAGCCTTGATGATTTCCTGCCACTTGATGTTACGGATGCGAACCTCGCCTAAATGGTGAAGATTCTTGTCGTTGAATAGCGGTGAATCTATGGGGCGAACACGGAAGCTCTTGAATAAGCCTGACACGCCTGCGTTATGACCATCAGACAACAGGTTGAACAGATGACGAATGCTGTCATCGAAGAAATAACCGTCACGACTCTCCTGAGAGTTAAGACGTACCATCTCCAAGTCGCGAAGAGATTCAAGTGAGTAGCCTCGTTTATATACTTCATCACCCACGGGCAGAATTTCCAGTTCCTCACGACTTTCTGCATAGAATAGGAACAACAAACGGTAGATAATGGTCAAGCAGTCATCCTTCACCTCAGCTTCAAAATCATCATTCGTTTCATCATAGGTATCGGTTTCCTTGTCATATTTTCCAAAAGGACGGTGTGCGACCTCACGCATATAATAAAGAGCCTCATTGGCCAAGGTCTCTACTGCAAAGATAACTCCTTCCTTCAGATCTTTTGTTACCTCGTAGGCATTCTTGTAGCTCTCTTCGATAATGGTGTCCATCAATACCATCTCACCATCAGCTGCCAATGTCTGCTTGCTGACGAGCATGTGGAACAGGGCATAGTAATTACGGAAGGCAGAAACGCGGGCCTGAGCAAAAAGTTCGTCGAGGGAGAACTCCAGATAGCTTCCCCTCGCCCACTTGTCCTTATCAAATAGAAACACCACATTACCGGCCAGCATCAGAATGAAATGT
>ENA-ORSA01000375-ORSA01000375.1-human-gut-metagenome-genome-assembly--contig:-NODE-375-length-50816-cov-4.559800_pt1 | contig 50816 bp, 36 predicted proteins | sample MGYA00242179_ERZ509142 | MGnify/ENA primary metagenome ERZ509142 (study PRJEB26280, sample SAMEA2338659) | human gut metagenome | biome: human gut; feature: human-associated habitat; material: faeces... | reverse complement strand
GCCCTGATATAAATGCCCCTTAATTTCAACTCACACGCTCACGTGGAGCGTGACCTGTACGCTGACAAGCTTTCTTCATATTGGCAAATTTCAACTCACACGCTCACGTGGAGCGTGACGTCTCACTATCAACGAAATAGCTTCCATATGGGGCATTTCAACTCACACGCTCACGTGGAGCGTGACGAGCAGCACAATGAGTGTCAGTGTTGTAGAAACAATTTCAACTCACACGCTCACGTGGAGCGTGACTAGCACCGCAGACGAACACGCCGACAGGGAGAAGATTTCAACTCACACGCTCACGTGGAGCGTGACTGAGTGGTTTATTGGAATTTTAGATAAATCCAAGGATTTCAACTCACACGCTCACGTGGAGCGTGACTTCCACCACAAGTCTTGCCCTCTTCGTAAGCTCCTAATTTCAACTCACACGCTCACGTGGAGCGTGACTATCTGTATCACATTCAAAATCTCTGCTCAAGCCATTTCAACTCACACGCTCACGTGGAGCGTGACTGTCTCTTCTTCCCAAGTTTTGTAAGCTTCAAAAATTTCAACTCACACGCTCACGTGGAGCGTGACGAGTAGAAGAACCACCAGAAAAATTAATATAATCAATTTCAACTCACACGCTCACGTGGAGCGTGACCTCGGAACTATGTCATCTTTGGCATAAGAATAGATTTCAACTCACACGCTCACGTGGAGCGTGACTGCGTGTTCTGAGTCGGTGTGAACGGCAGATTCAATTTCAACTCACACGCTCACGTGGAGCGTGACTGATTTGAAATGCAGTTTAATGCTTAGTGGAATATTTCAACTCACACGCTCACGTGGAGCGTGACCTGCATGGTATGTAACGCAAATCCAAGAGTTACATTTCAACTCACACGCTCACGTGGAGCGTGACGCTATTTCCTGATTATTTAAAAACCATTCAACAGATTTCAACTCACACGCTCACGTGGAGCGTGACAAGTGAAACACGGATATTGGAAAAGTCAGAAACAATTTCAACTCACACGCTCACGTGGAGCGTGACCAGGCTGTGCATGGTCCATAGACCGCAGACCTGTCATTTCAACTCACACGCTCACGTGGAGCGTGACTCAGATTTCCCCAGATTAGCCGAATGGATTGAACATTTCAACTCACGTGGAGCGTGACGTCGGGGACGTATCAGAACTCGCCGAAAGTATCAATTTCAACTCACACGCTCACGTGGAGCGTGACCAGCGAATTGCTCCACGGTGCAGAAACCGCAAAAATTTCAACTCACACGCTCACGTGGAGCGTGACACTTGATGTTGTGTATATCTGGTGCTTGCTCAACGTGATGCGGACTTATTTTTTTATTTAATGGGTATCAATTTGATTTTGTTCACTGTGCGTTCACAAATAGCATGGCATTTTCATGCGAACTTACTAGGGATTTGTGGATCACTTGGGGTACGCTGGTCAAAATATTAGGACGCCTTCGGGGTCATAGGTCTCTTTGGTGCCGTAGTGTTCTACTCTATGCTTCCAATTGTTGCCTAAGTAATATATCCGCAGACTATCATGCTTTGGGTCTATTATTTTCAGAAGTTTATCTTTCACTTTTAGAAAAGTGCCATAGTCTACGTCTATTTCAAACACGCTGTTCTGCACTCGCTGACCATAATTTTGACACTTTTCTCAGCCTTGTTTTACCCTTATTATCTGTTGTTGATACATCATAGCTTACTAAGGTCATCATTTATATCACCTCTATTTCAGCAAATAGTTCGGGTACTCATCTAGCTCGCCACGGATATATTTTGCGAGAAGCGAGCTTTGCACATATGGGAGTAGCCCTTGCTGTATCTTTTCACCCAGATATGGGTGGACTATGCTTGTGCGCTTACGCTCCTGCCATGCGGTGAGGACTTTTTTCTTGCCCTCTTTGGAGAGGTATACTGCGCCACTGACCTGAGTTTCAAAGTCCTCGGGCTTTATCATTTTCAAGTTTATCATGGTAAGCACAAGTCGCTCCACCACGCAACGAAATTCCTCTACAAGGTCGCAGGACAGGCTGCTTCTGCCTGAACGCAGGGCGTGGTAAAAGCCGAGGCAGCTATCAAGTCCTACGCTTTCAAGGGCTGATGTATATGATGAAATTGCGATAGTATACAGAAACGAGAGCATGGCGTTTACTCTGTCGAGGGGTGGGCGTTTGGTGCGGTTGGCAAGGTAAAAATCTTCTTTTTGGTGAAGTATCAGTCGGTCAAATATATCAAAATATGCCTTTGCACAGCTTCCCTCTATACCCATGATGATATCTTTATCGGCAGTTTCATAGACAGTCTTTATGCCGTTTTCAAGATATTTTATACAATCTGTAAGCGCTCCGTCACTGTTTATATCCGGGTTATCGTGGAGCGAACGTCTGATAAGATAACGTGTATTTGAAAGCTTTGCGGCGACAGTATTCCTGATAAGGTCGAGCTGAGGAATAGAAAATAGCTCAAACTGCTCTTTTCGCAGATAAACGTTGCCCTTTGTTTTGCCCTGAACTCTTGCGAGAAATTTACCTTGAGGAGAAATAAAATTAACGGCTATGCCATATTCTGCACACTTGCCCATAAGCGCAGGTGAACAGCCCGAATAGCTGAAAATATAGATATCCTCGATATTAGTAAAAGGCACACGGAACTTCTCGCTGTCCTCTGCCCTGCACACTATGTTTTCGCCGTCAAGTGTGAGGTAGGCAGTTTCTTCGAGAATATAAAGTGAATTGAGCAGTTTACGCATTGTTTTCGCCTCCGTTCATGGAGAAAATCGTATTTTTCACGCTATATTTTTTCACTTTTGGAAAGCACATATCCGACAGTGAACAGCCTGAACATTTCTGACCTTTTACACGCTTTGGAATAATATCCGCTGCAAGTATCTCACGCATTTTTCCAAGATAGTCGCAAAGCATTTTATCATACTCTGCGCCCTGAGTATCAAAGGGCAATTCTGATCGTCTGCGCACATCTGCATAGTACAGAAAACATCGGCTATTGCAATGAAATACGTTATCCACGCAAAGCTTCTGCGCATAGACTTGTATAGCGTCGGTCTGATTGAACTCCCCTGCTTTGGGTCTGGTGGGTTTATACTCCACAATTTCCACACGGAATGTGCCGTCCAGGGTATCTATATAGTCGCCGCATTTGTCACGGACAAACTCGATACAATCTACAACTCCGAAAATATTGTACTTAGGGTCATCATTATACACTGACACGTCGCTTCGGACGATCTTATGCTTATTTTCAAAGTTACGCTCGCCGCTGTGGACGTTCTCATGGAGGAGGTTTGCTTTGACGACAAAGGCGTTTTCAGCCCAGTCGTCATTAACTTCTAAAAGAGCAAACCTGCGTGGACAATACATATAATGCTGTATATCACGGATATTGATAGTTACATCTTCGCTCATCAGAGCTTTTCAATAAGGGTAACGCCCTCAGGCATATCCTTATCTATGGAGATATCATAGTCTGAGTAATGTCTTGGAGTTGTCACACCGTCTTTGAGCTTAACTGACACCTTGTCAAAGAGAATATGTGCAGGGGCATTGCCCAGGGCGGAGTCATGCTTGAACACGATAAGCTTACGCATACAGAGCTTTCCTCTTGCGGCACTTCTGTCATGCTCGAACATATTGATGATAGATGTCCAAAGAAGCTCAAGGTCGTCCTCGCTAAAGCCTGTTATCTTCTGAGCGAGCATTGCGGAAACATAGCCCTCGCCACGATAAAGCGCATATGGAATTATGCTCTTTTTGCCCATTTCGGTATCTCCGGTCTTTTTTCTTTCTTCTGTTGTTTTTGCCTGCCTTGTGATTGTGATATCCTGCGCAAAAACGGGGTCGATACTTCTTGCAAAGTTGAGCTGTACAGGACCCCTTACAATGCCGCATGGATCGTCACCTGTACTCATTACTGCACCGAATGTTCTTACGTCAAAGTAGTTCTGACAGATGTAATCACGAGCCTGACGCTGTACGTCAGCAGGAGTTTCCTTTCCGCTTCCCTTTAAGCCTAACTCGTTATATGCTTCTGTGAACTTTGTGTTGAGTGCCCTATCTGCCTTGATAAGGATATTGTAGCCTGCTTCGCCCTCTTTGGTAAGCTCCACAAAGTTTCTTATCTTTCTTTTAAGGCACACGTCTGTAACGATGCCAAGGCTTGTTTCAGGGTCTGTTCTAGGCATATTGCCTGCGTCAGGATCGCCGTTTGGGTTGCCGTTCTCAACGTCAAAAAGCATTACAAATTCATATCTGTTCTTGATCACATTTTCCATAATATTTCGTCCTTTCTTTATTCTTCTGATTTTTTGGTGTAAAGCGCTTTATTCTGCTGTGCATAGCCTACAATAAATCTGCCCTGATCGTCTAGGGAGAGTGTAGACGGGAATTTGCCGTCAAGTCCGTCAAGTATCTCTCCGCAGAGTTTGTTATAGAATATTGGGCTTGAAAGCTTCTTGATATGGTTTTGTGAAAGCTTATACAGCTTTGGAAAAACTGTTGACGGCTTTGAGCACGCAGAAGCAAAGTATGAGTCCTTAATTGTTCTGTTAAGTCCTCCGCCTGAAGCGTCCTGCTGGATCTTTTCAAGCACTGCGAAAAGTCTTCCGCAGAGATAAGCCTGATTTTTGTTTTCAAGGTCTAATGACATTTTGATCTCCTCCTTATTTTGTTTACGGTTTATGCAGCCTTTTATCAAGCCTGCCCTTGTATCATTGATTTTTATAAAATGGTTGTTCTCCTCGTCGCTGTCGGTCTTGACCCTTGTTATTACTGTAGAAAGCAGTTCGTCAGGGTATCTTGTGCCTTTGAGTATTGCTTCAAAAAGTGCGGCGGTGAGAGGTGACGGAACTTTTTCTTTGGACGATTTTGGTGAGATAAGCTCACGCTTGATACGTTCAATGCTTACTTGATGCTGACTCTCAGTAAACGAGATATCCTGCTGATGTTTGAGTACATTGTCAAATATCCTGCCGAACTTATCGTGGAAGATGAACTTCTGGGATATTCTGGAGCTGTTTGGTGTGAAGCCTGCAACGTAAAATTCTACGTTAGGGTCATAAGGCATATCGGCTGTCCTGCCCTGTTTAAGCTGGGTCATGACAGTGTTTATGTTTCGGTCGGCTTCGGTCACAACGGTTTTATTTAATTCGTCCTCAAATCCGCTGAACATACCGGCAAACATATTGCATTCTTCTGCATCGTTCTTCTTCATTGCGAAATAAACTATTGTCATATCGTCAAAAGTCTTGTAATGGCTTCTGTCAGCAAGCAGAGAATTAAACGCAGAGGTATACATTTTCATGGCTTTCTCAGAAACATTGCTGTTGTAGGACTGTTTCTTGCCATAGGACTCAAAGGCAGATTCTTTCATGCCAACAAGGACACAGCCTGAGGACATTCCACCTTTGATACCCTTTATTTTATCATGGATACGGGCTTGCGGGAGCTTCTCACCAAGAATGGAACAGGTGGATAGTTCGGTATCGTCACTGTCGCTGTCGGCGTTAAGCTGGGCGAGATAATCCTCATAGGCGGCTTTGAATTTGCTGTCATTGTGAAGCTTAGTTTCAGGAGAGCCGTCAAGTCCAAACTCATAGTAGGAGCTTGAATACTCCTTGCCTAGGGCAAGAAGATGTGGGTTTTGGGTCTCCTGCTCAGGATCCCATGTACGGATAAAATTAAGATAGGCTTTGCAGATAGGTGAGTCGATATTCTCAAAGAACTTCTCATTCCATTCGCAAAAGCATTTGTGTGATTTTGCCGCTTTGTTGGTAGCGTCTGTAGGGGTCAAAGTTCCTTTATCATAGTTCAGACCGAATATGTAGAGTGGTCTGTGTTCGATCGTGTTTTTGTCTATGCCCGGTTTCTGCGTTCTTACAGGAAGCTGTTCCATCACCGGATCATAGACTGTTTTTGTCTTTTTATTTTTCAGAGGGATAATTCGGGGTACTCTCAAATCGTTTATTGCGGCTATCTTGCCCTCGGGGGTAAGAAGAATTTCAAAGTGTATGGCTTGCTCACAATAGCCTGCAGGAGTTTTATTCTCCTGCAAAGCACTGTAATCGCACAAGGCTTTTATCAGCATTTAATCTCCTCCCTGTATTTTGCAACATCGATAACACCGTCTATCATATGCGGACGGTAGTAAACTGCGTCGGCCTTGTCAGAAAACTTAGGGTCATTCCAATCATTATTGACAGGCTTGCCTCCGTCCTCAAACTTCATGCCGTAAAGCATAAAGCCAAGGTCTTTATCGCCCATATTTTGTGGTGCTATCTGCGTAAGGTCAAAGTCGTCAACAAGTTCAATACTCTTTATTGCAAATTCACGGCAGCCAAGGCATGGCTGTCTGAAATGCTGGCCGTTTCTGAGACGTCTGAGCATTATGTTATAATGCTTCTCATCAGATTCGTCGGGGTGGTCTGATTTAAGATAGGTGCGCTCAAACGTGAACTCGATACCGTATTTCACATTTTTCAACACCATTGCCGCACGCTGACTTCGTATCTCCGAGGTGTACATCTCCGCCGAGCCTCCGCCTTTCATTTGCTGTTTCACTGATGATAACAGCAGCTTATCTTTGACCTCGTTTCGTCGGATATTGGTAAACTCGATAGGGTTGAACACCACTATTTTGTTTATCTGATAGCGCACGGCAGGCTTCCAATAAATTGATTTGATAAGTCCCTCCAGTGCGCTTGGGGTGGGTACGTCGTAACTTACCCGTTCAACTTTCATTTCAGGTCTTGAGAAGCAAGCATAGTCACCTGTCACGATGATCTTAAAACCATAGCTCATTTTTACATCACTCCTTTTATGCTTATATTAGTATTTGGTACATTGTTTTTGCTCTACATATATGATACTCCATTATGAATAAAATGTCAATAGTTTTCATGTATAAAAAAAGTGTCGGATTTTAGGCATATTTCACAATTCCACGTTCAATGGTTTGTGGTATAAAAAAGTTGACTTTTTAAAATAATGTTTGTATAATATATTTGTCTATGCTTTACGCATATGTGAGTTGAAAAATATTCGTATTCGGTACGATATGGAATGCAGCAAGTGGCAGACTGTCTTGGTGGCAGCCTGCCATTTGTTTTAGATGAAATAATCCTGCATTGCGGCTTGGGTGTTCAAACCTGTTTCATTATTATAATAGCTTTGATTTTCAAGAATGAATATGCCTGTGCCGTGATCTTTGAGAACACCCTGAGAATAAAGATCCTTGAAAACATTCATATAGACGGACACTGAATATTTCTGCAATGCTCTTCTTACTGACATATCACCATTACGCAAGGTTTCAACAAGTTCATGGCAAGCCTGGTCGTCAGGATCGTCGATAACGATAGAGATAGTGTCTGCGGAGATGTATTCAAACTGCATTGCATAGCTTCGGAATGGTATGCTGTATGGTGACATTAAGCCTTGGCGATCGAATGAGTTGCTTTGTTCGTTATATTTCGCAATAGAGTTTTCAGCTATACGACTTTGGTTGAAGTCGAAAATGCCGTCGTAGTATTCTTTAATACAATCATAGGAAGTTATGTCTTGGTACTTTTCCAGTAAACCTTTAGTCTTGTTAATTCTCATGGCAAGGTCGCTTCCCTTGCGATATGTTTCGTCAATGTCAAAAACGTACACATAGCCCTTGTCATCTTTGCCCTCACGATTACATCTGCCCCCTGCCTGCAAAATACTGTCTAAACCTGAAAGCTGGCGGAAAACTGTGTTAAAGTCAAGGTCAACGCCTGCTTCTACAAGTGAAGTTGAAACTACTGTGATATGCTCGCCATTTTTAAGCTTCTTTCTTACTACTTCTATGACACGGCTTCTGTGGGCTGGTGTCATATTGGCGGAAAGGTGATATTTTTCACCTTGAACAAGGCTATAAAGCTCTGCCGCTGTTTTCTTGGTATTCACAACGATCAAGGCATTTTTACACCTAGAAGCATTTTCTGCAATGGTCTCAAGAGTGGTTTTGCCCATGTCTTTATATTCGCATTTCTTGAAATACTTAAAATTGGTTCGGTCGGTAACAAGCTTATTATAGTTCACATCAGGCAGGAACTTATCAAAAAGCTTAGAATAATCGGGCATTGTGGCGGAGAGAAAAAGTGCTTCGCTGTTAAGATACTTTGTTATATAGCCCACAGCTTTAAGGCAGGGGCGAAGAAGTTCTGTTGGAATAAGGTGTATTTCATCAAAAACTATCACGCTGTCACGGAGATTGTGGAGCTTTCGCAGTGCTGAACCTTTATAATGGTATATGGATTGGAAAAATTGCACGCTTGTGGTGATTATAAGTGGTGCGTCCCAATTTTCGCAGGTCCTTTTGAGCTTCTCTGCGGTTTTCTTTTCTTCCTCTGTGTCGCCGTCATAGGAATAGTTTGAATGGTGCTGTAGGACAGGGAGAACGTCGCCGAACATTTTTTCAAACTTATTAGCGGTCTGTTCTATTATACTTGTGTAAGGTATGACGTATATGATTCTCTTCTTTCCGCTTTCTAAGGCTAGTTTCAAACTACATAAGGTTTTTCCGCTACCTGTTGGCATATCAAGAATTGAAATATGACTTTTATTGACCGAATTATCAAAAGCTTGTTGCTGGATACGGCTTCTTGCTTGCCTTAATGGAGTATTTGACGGCATTTTGCTTAATTCTCTGTTCAGTTTATCAAGTGCCTTTTTAAAATCACCGCTCATGCCACGTTCAACATTTTTATTGCAAAATATTTCGGTATCGAGAAAATCTGCGTCTGTCAGGCAAGAGAACACGTACTTGGTGAAAAAGGCGTAACGCTCGATACGCTCGGTGGGGTCTTTTGTAGAAAGCAGTTCATTTAATGGCGGTGTTATTTCTTCCTGAGTTAGGTTGGCAAATTCTATTTCAGAGGCGTATGCACTGTAGTCACTATCGCCTGTATATTCGTCCGCTCTTTTTAGTGTACCGTTTAGGGTCGGGCTGTCAGAGTTGTCTGCACCTGTGCCGCCGTCCATAAGTCCTGTGTGGTGTCCTGCGATGCAATACTCCACAAGGGGTGCGAAACAATCGTTTTTATCTGCAAGTGTTTTATACTCTATAGCTCCGCAGGCAGCATGGCTGAATTTTACTTTGTCATCATCAAGCCGTTTCTGAAAGTTAAGAGCATACTTACCTATATCGTGATACAGGCTCGCTTTTTTCGCAAGGGGTTTCAAAATATCTACTGAAAAGTCCTCAGCCAATTTGCTTACGCCTACAAGGTGGTCTTTTACAGTTTGCCTTTCGCCGTCCTCTCGGGTGTGTGCGTAATATTCCATGGTCATTCCTCCTTTTTTGATAGACAAATCTATTTTTGTATTTATTATAGCATACAATTTAATTCTTGCGGGGAAAATTTTTGTACACATAAACAAATATTTGTACAAATTGTTATATTTTTATTATAATACATTATAATATATAGGTCAACATAAAGCATTCGACATTTTGAAAATTTGACTTGATTATTATTTAAAAATGTGTTAAAATTAAACTATAAGTAAATTTATATTTTTTTAAGATGTTATGAGAGGAATTTATATGAAGTACAGACTTTTATACAATAAGATCACAGTAGTGGCCCTTTCGGCGATGTTGTCGCTGAGTGCTGTATCATGCGGTAAGCTTGACGCGAGCAAGCTTGACGGAAACGCTTTGACTGTGACCGAAACTGAGAGCAAAGAGGAAGTCAAAAAAACTGAGGACAGCTCCAGTAAAAAAGAGGTCGAGGTGAATGAAGAAGAAAAGGAACAGCCAAGCTACACCTGCTCTCTGGTTTGCGTGGGCGACAACCTTATACACGACAACATTTATAATGAGGCGCTAAAGCTTGGCGGTGGTGAAAAATATGATTTCACGCAGGCTTATGAACACGTTACAAAGTACATAGAAGGCACTGATGTGGCTATAATCAATCAGGAAACGCTTGTTACAGACAGCGTTGAACCACAAAGCTATCCTATGTTCGCATCGCCAACTGCTGTGGGCGACAAAATAGTTGACATGGGCTTCAATGTGGTTTCTATGTCAAACAATCATGTTCTCGACCAAGGTGAAGAGGGGCTTATAAGCTCTCTTGATTACTGGGACACAAAGGGCATTGTGCATTACGGTGCTTACCGTTCACAAGAGGACGCTGACACTATCAAGACCATGGAAGTCAACGGCATAAAATTTGCTTTTCTGGGATATATGGAGCACACAAATGGTAATTATCTCAGCGGTGACGGTGCTCAGGTGATATATCTTGATGAAGAGGACAAGATAAAGGCTCAGATAGAAGAGGCTGACAAAATGGCGGACGTTGTTGTGGTTTCATGTCATTACGGCACAGAGATACAGAACGAGCTTAACGAACAGCAGACGGAGATAACGCCTAAGCTTGTGGAGTGGGGTGCTGACCTGATAATAGGCACGCAGGCGCACACTATCAGCACTTGCGGATATCTTGACAAGCCTGAGGGCGGACAGGCTTTCGTTTACTACGGTTTGGGCAACTTTATTTCCACTATGTATGACACAAAGTCGCTTGTGGGACTTATTGGCAAGCTCAATGTTGTGAAGGACCCTGACACCAATGAGGTGACATTCGAGAACGTTAAGGCGATACCGATAATATCGCACTTTGAGGGTGATTCATACTATGGCGATTGGTACAACTGCACTGTTTATCCTTATGCGGAATACACTGACGAGCTGTTTGCCAAGAATTATGTTGAGGGCTTCACTCGTGAGAGCGTGCAGCAATGCTTGTCTTACATACCTGATGAATTTCTTAGTATTGAGTAGTCGGGGCAATATGTAGGGGGCGGCGCCCTCGACGTTCCGTTTGCAAAGTTGATTAAGAATATGATTTTTCTGCGGACGACTTTTATGCCGTCCGCTTTTTTGGGGTGTTGTGTAAAGGTTTACATATATCTTAATAAATTTATATAATGTGAATATCAATTCATGAAATGTTTACACCAAAATATGCTCAATCCATTAAAATACTTGCACATATCACTTTTTTACTATTGCAATTTAGGCAAATATGCTATAAAATATACATAAAGGGGGAGGAACGAACTTCCCGATAAAATTTTCATTTTTTTATATTCTGAAAACTATTTTAAATTTACAGGAGGGTTTATTACATGAAATTTGCTGACGGTTTCTGGCTCAACCAGAGAGGCTACGAAGTAAACTATGCAAATCAGGCTTTCGAGATCGAAGAGATCGAAAACGGATTCCTCGTTGTGGCAACACCTTTCGTTGTATACAACAGAGCTATGATGCTCGGAAGTGCAAACCTTGAGATCGCTTACACTTCAACTCAGGAGAATTGCGTAAAGGTAAGCATCACACACCACAAGGGTCATGTTGACAATGGTCCGCACTTTGTTCTCGAGGACAAGTGCTTCAAGCCGCAGGTAACTGTTACAGACAAGGAAGCCGTACTTGTTACAGGCGACACAAAGCTCGTTGTTTCTAAGGAAAACTGGAGCTTCACATACTATTATAAGGATAAGAAACTCACAAGTGGTGGCTGGAGATCGACAGGCGTTATTTTCGAGAATGCTTACAAGCAACAGGCAAGACTTCAGACACAGCTCGACGACACATTCTGGAGCTACCCTGCCGATCCTACAAGAACATACATCAGAGAGCAGTTTGACACTTCTGTTGGCGAATATTTCTACGGCTTCGGCGAGAAATTCACAACATTCACAAAGAACGGTCAGAACGTTGAGATATGGAACGCTGACGGCGGTACTTGTTCCGATCAGTCTTACAAGTCTATCCCATTCTATCTTTCTTCAAAGGGCTATGGCGTATTTGTAAACAGCACTGACAAGGTTTCATATGAGGTTTGCTCTGACACTGTTTCTAAGGTATCCATGACAGTTCCAGGTGAGAGCCTTGAATACTATGTATTCGGCGGTGCTAACCTCACTGACGTACTCAAGGGCTACACTGACCTTACAGGCAAGCCTTCACTGCCACCTGCATTCTCATTTGGTCTGTGGCTCACAACTTCATTTACAACAACATATGATGAGGAGACTATCACATCATTTATCGATGGCATGGCTGAGAGAGATATTCCTCTTCAGGTATTCCACTTTGACTGCTTCTGGATGAAGGGCTTTGAGTGGTGTAACTTTGAGTGGGACAAGTCACAGTTCCCTGACCCACCTGCAATGCTCAAGAGACTTCACGAGAACAAGGGTCTGAAAACTTGCGTATGGATCAACCCATATGTTGGTCAGCGTTCAAAGCTCTTTGACGAGGGTATGAAGAACGGTTACTTCATCAAGAAAACTGACGGCTCTGTATTCCAGTGCGACGAGTGGCAGCCTGGTATGGCTATTGTTGACTTCACTAATCCTGAGGCTTGCAAGTGGTATGCAGGATATCTGAGGAAGCTCTGCGAAATGGGTGTTGACACATTCAAGACTGACTTTGGTGAGAGAATACCTACAAGAGATGTTGTTTACTATGACGGCTCTGACCCTATCAAGATGCACAACTTCTACACATATCTTTATAATGAGTGCGTATTCAATGTACTGAAAGAATATTTTGGAGAGAACAAGGCTTGCTTGTTTGCTCGTTCTGCTACAGCAGGCGGTCAGAAGTTCCCTGTTCACTGGGGCGGAGATTGCTCAGGCAACTACAACTCAATGGCTGAGGTTGTAAGAGGCTGTCTGTCACTTTGTATCTCAGGCTTCGGCTACACTTCACATGACATGGCAGGCTTTGAGGCTACTGCTACGCCTGACATTTACAAGAGATGGGCTGCGTTCGGTATGTTCTCATCACATTCAAGACTACATGGTAACCAGTCATACAGAGTGCCATGGCTTTTTGACGAGGAGTCCTGCGACGTTCTGCGCTTCTTCACAAAGCTCAAGGGCAAGCTCATGCCTTATCTGTGGGCTCAGGCTATCAAGACACACGAGGTCGGCGTACCTGTAATGAGAGCAATGGTCATTGACTTTGCTGACGACCCAACTTGCCTGACGCTTGACAGACAGTATATGTTCGGCGACAACATTCTTGTTGCTCCTATTCTTAATGACGAGGGTATCGCTGAATACTATGTTCCAGAGGGCAAGTGGACAGATATTATCACCGGCAAGGTTCTTGAGGGTGGCAAGTGGTACAAGCACAAATGCTCATACTTTGAGATACCTGCTCTTGCTAAGCCAAACAGCATTATTGCATACGGCAACTTTGAAAGACAGATAGAGTATGATTATCTTGAGGGCACAACATTCACTATCTACGAGCTTGAAGACGGCAAGAGTGCAGTTTGCCCTATTTATGACACTGAGGCAAACAAGGTATTCGAGCTGACAGCTACAAGACATGGCAACAAGATCGAGTGCGAATACACTGACACAAAGGCAAGCTTCAAGATCGCTGTGGCTAACACAGACAAGGCTGTTGAAATTGCTCCTAACTTCAGCGGCAAGGTCATCATTGAACTCTAATGACTAAATAAAACTATCGCTCCGAGAGATCGGGGCGATTTTTTTGCGTTCACACATAAAATCGGGGCAAATGAGGGTAAAAATTCTGTATATTTGCTCTTGAAGAAAATATGAGATCGGGGTATAATATAGATAGTACGATTTGAGGAGTAATTTTATGAAGTCAAGAATACGAAATGCTATACCGAAAAAGATAATCGGTATAAATATCAGTTCGCAAAAGCGTGATATCATTGAAGATATTGCTAAAAGCGAAAATGCGGAGGCTGTTTTCTTTGACAATGAGATAATGGGACAGCAGGTTGGATATCTTTGCGGTTTCAAGGGCTTTGTCAGGTCTGAAAAAGAGGGCGAGGACATCACGGACGAGTGCCTTATTTTTTCGGGCATTGACGGCAGGAGCCTTGACCCGATACTGAAAAAGCTTAGGGAAAAAGAAGCTACGGTGAAGTTAAAAGCCATTGTCACGGCACACAATCAAAGCTGGAACGTTGGCGAGCTTATAAAAGAGCTGAGGCGTGAACACATTTACATGAACGGAGGTGACGGTGATGAAAAGTAAATACAAGGCTATTATTTACATTATTCTGTCGGCTTTTTCGTTTGCATTCATGTTCGCATTTGTGCGGCTTTCGGGAGACTTACCGACGGTGCAAAAGACCTTTTTCAGAAATTTTGTGGCGTTGTTTTTTGCTATTGGAGTGCTAAAGAAAAATCACATACGCTTTCACATTGAGGGCAAAAAGAACAATGCGGTCATTTTTGTGAGGGCGCTTGCTGGCACGCTAGGAATGCTTGGAAACTTTTATGCCATAGATCATCTTGTGCTGTCTGACGCTTCCATGCTAAACAAAATGTCACCGTTTTTCGTTATCATATTCTCTTTTATTTTCCTTAAAGAGCGGCTGACTTTCTTTCAGGGCTTCACTGTAATTTGTGCATTTATAGGAAGCTTGTTTATCATCAAGCCGAGTTTTCAGAATGTGGACTTCTTCCCTGCCCTTATCGGTTTTCTAGGAGGAATGGGAGCGGGACTTGCTTACGCTTGCGTAAGATACTTAGGACAGCATGGAGTAAATGGTGCGGTGATAGTTGCATACTTCTCGGGATTTTCCTGCTTGTTCACCCTGCCATTTCTAATATTAGATTTCCACCCCATGACGATTTTCCAAATACTTTGTTTATTGGGAGCTGGCGCAGGTGCGGCAGGCGGACAGTTCGCTATAACTGCGGCTTACACTCACGCTCCTGCAAGGGAGATATCAGTTTATGATTACTCGCAGTTGATTTTTACAACGATTTTGGGATATTTCCTATTTGGCGACATTCCTGATGGCTGGAGCTTTCTTGGATATTTCATTATCATTGCGATGGCCGTGCTTGTTTTTCTTTACAACAACGTATGGCACAATGACAGCGAGGTCAAGGGCTGACAAAAAGGTAAACAAAAAGAGCGTTTTTACTTTCTCGGTAAAAACGCTCTTTATTATTAATATTGTAATTTAAGCTCCGCCTGCGATAAATCTCTTGAGATCCTGTGGGTTTACGCACTTTTCAAGCGCAACGTCCATGGAAATCGTTCTCGAACGAACGAGCTTTGCAAGCTCCTGATCCATGGTCTGCATTCCTGTTGCTTTACCTGTCTGCATAGCTGAACCGATAAGATGCACCTTATCGTCACGGATCATAGCTTTGATAGAATCTGTTGCATTAAGAATCTCACAGCAAGCTACACGGCTTGTGCCGTCGAATGTACGGCAAAGTGTCTGAGTACAGATACCTACAAGAACGGAAGCAAGCTGAGTTCTGATCTGATGCTGCTGGTGAGCAGGGAAAACGTCGATAATACGGTCGATAGTTGACGGTGCGGACGTTGTATGAAGTGTACTCATAACAAGGTGTCCTGTTTCAGCGGCGGTAACAGCAGCTTCGATAGTCTCGAAGTCACGCATTTCTCCTACGAGGATAATGTCCGGGTCCTCACGGAGAGCAGCACGGAGAGCAAGTGAGAAGCTCGGTACGTCAGGTCCGATCTCTCTCTGGTTTACCATACATCTCTTATGAGCGTGCATATACTCGATAGGGTCCTCAATAGTGATGATATGAGCTGATTTATGGATATTTACATGGTCGATCATTGCGGCAAGAGTTGTTGACTTACCTGAACCTGTAGGGCCTGTTACAAGCACAAGTCCACGAGGTCTCATTGAGAACTCTGCAAGGATAGGTGGCAGGTCAAGGTCGGTAAGGGTCGGGATATCGTTTCTCAAAAGACGAAGAGCGATGGCCGTGTTTCCTCTCTGACGATACACGTTTACACGGTGACGGAAACCTCTTGAAGATACATATGTAAAGTCGGTATCAATATGGTCTTTGATAGACTGACGCTGCTTATCTGTACACATATCCTCGCATATTTTGAGAATTTCGATCTCAGTCATATCAGGATATGAGGAAAGCTTTCTCAGGTTACCACCCTGTCTAACTATCGGCGGAATACCTACGGTGAAGTGCAGGTCGGAACAGCCAAGGGCTCTTGCTTCATCAAGAATTTTGTTAATGTCGATTGCCATTAGAATTTACCTCCATATATTTCTTTTTTATACAGCATATGTTACACGGATAAGTTCGTCCATTGAGGTCTTGCCTTGCTGAACAAGCTCTGAAACGTTGTCACGAAGCAGGTGACAGCCCTCTTTCTTTGCAAGCTCCTGAATTTCGTCAGCTTTTGCTCCCCTTGTGATAAGAGCCTGCATAGACGGTGTTGCGAGAAGGATCTCATGGATAGCGGTTCTTCCCTTATATCCTGTGTTATTGCACTTTGGACAGCCACATGGGTCGTACACCTGTACTGAATGGTCAAGACCCATAAGCTCATTTTCTTCCTCAGTTGACATTCTAGGCTTTTTGCACTCAGGGCAAAGCACCTTTGTAAGACGCTGAGCAACGATACCGATAAGTGAGGTTGCGACCATGTATGCCTCAACGCCCATATCCACAAGTCTTGTTACAGTAGAAGCGGCGTCATTGGTATGAAGTGTTGACAGAACAAGGTGTCCTGTAATAGCGGCACGGATAGCAATCTCAGCAGTTTCGGTATCACGCATTTCTCCGACCATTATGATGTCAGGGTCCTGACGGAGGATAGAACGAAGGGCTGCACCGAATGTCATGCCTGCCTTTTCGTTGATCTGGCACTGGTTTACGCCCTCTATCTTCTTCTCGACTGGGTCTTCGACAGTGATAACGTTGTTGCTTGGTTTAGATATTTCGCCAAGTGCGGCGTAAAGTGTGGTAGATTTACCTGAACCTGTAGGGCCTGTTACAAGGACAACTCCCTGCGGCACTTTCAGGCACGCCTCAAATCTCTTATAGTTATAATCTGTCATACCCAGGTCGGTAATTTTTCTCAGTGACATATCACCTGTTGCAAGGATACGGAGAACGACTTTCTCACCGTACACCATTGGAAGGTTAGATACACGGAGGTCGAGAGTTGTGCCGTCAACGACCTGTGACATACGGCCGTCCTGCGGGATACGCTTTTCTGCGATATTCATGCCGCTCAAGATCTTGAAACGGGTAACAAGCGAAGTATGAAGTGCGGCTGAAAGAGTCATAAGCTCAATAAGGTCGCCGTTTACACGGATACGGATAACGGTTTTATCCTTAAATGGCTCGATATGTATATCCGTTGCGTCCTGACGCTGGGCGTTCTCAACAATAGCGGTAGCAAGTTTAACGATAGGAGCGTTCTCGATTCTCTCCTCGGAGATATCCTTGAGTTCTTCAAGGTTAAGCTCTTCCTCTTTTTGCTTTGTAGCTTCGTCAACAACGGAGTTAACCTGACCTTCTGAGTACATCTTACCGATTGCACGGTTGATAGATGACTTTGTGGCAAGAACAGGTGTTATGCTGCAGCCTGTGATAACACGGAGATCCTCGAAAATATAGAAGTTGATAGGGTCATTAGTTGCAACGGTCATACGCTTGCCTATTTTGCTGACTGCGATGACGTTATACTTTCTTGCAGTTGCCTCCGGTATCTTCTTGACTATATCAGGCATAAGCTCTGTATTATCAAGGTCGATATAAGACACATTCAGTCGCTCGGCGAGGACCTGACAGAACTGAACATCGGTAACGAGCTTCATGTCAATAATGACATCACCAAAAAGTCTTCCCTTTTGCTCCTTCTGTTTGGCAAGGACTTCCTGAAGCTGTTCTTCAGTTATAAGACCTTTCTGTACCAGATACTGACCGATAGGGCCGTTTCTCATATATATTACTCCAATCCTCCGCATTGATTTAGGGATCCGACGCTGCGGAAACGTCTGCTGCGGTGCAAAAACCGCAAAAAAATCATATTATCTATTGTAATCTTCATGAAAGTATGATAAAATTAATATATTAACTAATGAATCCAAAGGAGGATCACTGTGGATAATTTAACCTTATCATACATAATCATTTATGTATTTGTGTTCATCTTCGGAGCGTGCATAGGCAGTTTTCTTAACGTCTGCATATACCGATTGCCGAAAAATGAAAGTCTTATCAAGCGAAATTCTCACTGTATGACCTGCGGTGAGCCGATCAAACGGCGTGACCTGATACCGATAGTAAGCTGGTGCATACTTCGTGGAAAGTGTCGAAGCTGCGGTGCAAAGATATCGGCAAGATACACTATAGTTGAAACGCTGAACGCACTGCTCTACTTATGGGTATTCTACCATTTTAATGGAATTTTCAATCCGCTTCGTGCAGCACTTGTCTGTCTGTTATTCTCTGCTCTTATCGTTGTATTCTTCATGGACTGGGACACTCAGCTTATCAACACATATGTGGTGATATTCATAGGTTTGCTTGGTGTTGCGGAATACATCTTCTGCAAAGATCAGACGGGACTTACGCTTAAATCACACTTGATCGGATTTTTCATTGTGAGCGTGCCTTTGCTTATTATTTGTCTTATCACACATGAGAAAGCAATGGGCATGGGAGATGTATATCTCATGGCAGCAGCAGGGTTGTTTCTCGGAATGCAGGGTGCTTTGGTAGCGCTTCTTATCGGACTGATAACAGGCTCAATCGGTGGACTTATCCAGAAGCACCGAAGCGGTGATTCAGTATTTGCATTTGGTCCATATCTCTCCATAGGAATTGCTGTTGCAGCTTTGTACTCAGAGCAGATCGGCTCATGGTACATGGACTTTACTGGTCTTAACGAGATGATGAACGAAGCAATGCTGATAATAAGATAATTGCACAAATTCCGCAGTTTGATACTGCGGAATTTTTTTGCTCAAAAAATCCTCTTAATAGAAGTTTTCTGTTAAGGGGATTTTTTCAGCAATCAGACCCGTGGAGGGGTCTGATTGAGAAAAGAAATTACTGTACCTTAGATACTGTAATATCAGATGGGTTAAGTGAATACTTTGAAAGATCCTCAGTATACTTTGGATCGTTGTACTTCTTAAAATACAACGTAACTGTGACGGTTCCACCCGCTGGAATAAATACACAGTTTGATGGGTTATTCAAATCGTTGTTCGTTGTAAATCCACAAACCTTATCATTTGGAATTTTCAATCTCCAATCCGCCTGCATCTGATCAAATGCAAAACCAACATTAGCACTTAAAGACCAGATCTTTACAACATCAGAACCATTATTCTGTATTGTTATATCATAGTCTATCTCACCATCATTGATTTTTCTTGCGATACTGCTGATAACGTACAAATCATTTGTCGGTTTTGAAATGAAGGTTGCCTCAAAAACAGTATCTGATGTTATAACCTTAGTAGATATATCATCGCTTGTTCCTTCTACGACCCAACCGCCAAATATCTTATCAGCGTCTGACGAAACAGGGGTAGCTCCTGGATAATTTGCATACTGTCCATCAGAAACATAAATAGTTGAGGCATTTATTAAAGAACCGTTTAATTTAAACTCAACCTTATGCTTGTTCTGTACAACTGGAACGAAAACAACTGAGCTATCTGTAATAGAAACATCAGTAAGACCCTTTGAGTTATCTGATTTGTATACCCACTTAACAAAATCCTGTTTTATAGTATCCATGTCAGTTGGAATTCCCGGGTCATTTGCAAAGTCGCCATCATAGACTTTTGTTGTTGTAAATGTAGAACCGTTGATATTCTCAAACGTTACATTAAATTGGGCTTTCGGTGCAACAGGCGGATAAACACAGGAGAATACCATATCCTTATTTATTGTTACGCCTGTTGTAAAATCAGCAACGTTATTCTTGCTGTCTACCCAATAAGGCGTGCCATAACCTGTTCTTGATGACATAGAAGGTGGAGCTTTATAAACTGTACCCGCCTTGACAGACTTAGTATCTATCTGTTTACCACGAAGCGTTGGTTCAGGGTCGCTTGCAGAGTAGATAAACTTTACACTGTATGTTTTTGAACTTGAAACTGTTGTCTTATCGTAGAAAATATAAGTATATGTGTTTGAAGCGTCAAGGCTGTAATACTTTTCCTGCTGAGCTGTGCAACCTGCAGGAGCAGTAGTTGCCTGAGGATATGTGACATAATCAGGAGCTACAGAGAAATCTTTATAGTCATTAACATTGTATGAATCGCCTTCATCTATGTTAATATTTGTGAGATTTACTGCTGCGTCCTTTTTATACTTTGTTTTCGTAAAAGTATAGCTTCCGTTCTCATATGTTGGCTGATAGGCTGTAAGAGAAACGTCGAGAGTATACATTTCCTCAATTTTGCTGATACTTGCACCGATATCAAACTTATAATTGTCGTAAAAATCAACGCCTCTTGCAACAGCAGAATTATTAAAGTTTAAGCCCTCTGTATTTACCTTACCTACATTGAGGATACAGCCTTTTGCACCCATTCTCTTTGCGGCTGTATCCGTGTCATTGCCTGAATAGTTTTTCAGACTATAGCCACGAAGATTATTATTATCAATAACGATACAATTTGAATAGGTCACACCGCTTGCACCGATAGTACCAGAGGTTGAAACATCAGGCACACCAATATAATCTTTAAGCACAAGAACATTGGTCGAATATCTAAGCTCATCATCAAGATAGTCTATAAGACCTGAACCTATGATATTGCTTTCCATTGTTGCATCAGCGTCATGATAAACATTATTTGCAGGTTTGATCATATTAAGGATAGCTCCGAGGATCACGCCGAAAATCGTTACCACAACGATAAGCTCAACAAGGGTAAAACCCTTGCGGTTTTTATTCATTTTCAAGATCCTCCCTCCTTATGGTGTTGATTGTGCATCGTCATATTCAGCCTGGTTTTTGTAATCAGAGCCACCCATATAATGGATAACTACATAACCTGTAGCTTTACCTGACGCATCTTTTTCAAGATAATGGTCAAAGGTCGCATCTGTGATCTTAAATGCAGCTGCATCGGCTGTTGGAGTGCTGCTGTAAAGATCAGATGACTGTGAGAAGCCGAAATAATCGCTTCCTGTTACGCCTGAAAGCACAACGCCAAACTGCTGATTTCCACCGTCACCGATAGGGATAAGAAGTGAATTTCCTGATGAGTTATTATTTACATCAAAGAACTTTCCGCCTGTAAGCTCAGGCGTAAGAGCATAGAAATTCATATCTGCCCCTGAATTGTTATAAAACTTTACCCAGTAAACGCTCTTTTCAGGATTAGGCGTAATGTTTATGTCCTTACCCTGAAGAAATTTGAGCTGATAGCCTGCGTCTTCATCAATATTATTAAGCTTTGCTTTAAAGCCATAGGCTGTAGTATTGAACTTTATACCGCTTCCAAAGTCTGCCTCAAGGGCAAACTCATTTGTAGTTTTGCCACTTGAAGAGAACTTGTTTACCTTCAACTCGTTCATATTGACGGTCTTGTTATCATTATACTGCTCGGCATTTACTGCCTGAGTATACATTTCATTGTTGCGGTAGTAGTTTTCAAGATTCTGTTTTTTTGCCGCTACAGCAACTGTAACAAGCATAGCTGACATACCTGACAAAAGTGCCATTGCTATGATGACCTCTACAAGAGTCATACCCTTTTTATTTTTGCTGTTCTTTTTCATGAGTATACTCCTTTCAATTAATAGTGATCATATCTGTCAAGAGTATATCCGAACGCTGAATCGTCCTTACCGCCCTTCGCATTCTGCATTACAGAAGTAGTTGAAGGCTTAGTGTATACATAGAACGCTGTATTGGCGTTACCAAAGCTGTTTGCGATAACTACGCCGACCGCACAGCACTGAACGGTCATTTTTCCGCCTGCTGAGTCTGTTACCACAAGTCCGCCAAGACCGCTTGTTGCGATATTAACGATAGCCTGTGGTGAATAGAATGAGCCCTGGAAGAAGCTTTGATCTGTAGCGTTAAGTGTTGTGTTCTCACCAAACAGGAAGATGATGCTGCTGTTTTTCGGTCTGTAAGAGCCTGCAACATCTACAGATGTAGGGTTGAGAACAAAGCCGCTCTGTGGTAAGCCAGGGTTACCCTTTGTATTATTGAGAACAGAAGAATCAAACATACGAACGTAAGTATCATAATCAAATACCTTAAGTCCCTTAAAGCTATAGTTACAAGCACTAGAGCCTGAATGCTGTGACTTGCCTGTTACTGAGTCGATACCATTAAGTGTAATAGCACTGCCTGAGTCTGAAACAAAATAGCAGTTGTATTTTCTGTCACCTGTAGTCGTATCAATTATAGTTGAACGATTTCTAACAACTATTACAGGTGACCATTCTGCTCCAAGATTAAGACCATTCTGAAGTCTTATAACGATATCACCCGAAGAATCAGAAACATCAACGAGGATCCTTGAACCATTGCCATAATCATTGAACGAAAGATCAGATGCCCATGTACAGCTTGATGTTATTCTCAATTTGTAGCGGCTTGTAACTGGAGTCTTAGCTCCTGTTCCTGTAAGGTCTATTGGCTCAGTAAGCGTGTAGTCAACATTATTCCAATAGCTTGGATCGCTTGCAAAGGTATTGAAAGTTTTAGTGTTTGAGCCATCATAGAAAGCCTGATATTCATCAGAGATCGTTGTCACATTAGTATCATTGCTCATGAAGAAATCTTCCGGATAATATACATATGCATCAGCAGATACAGGTATCTGTGGCTTTGCGTCACGACCTGCTTTGCTAAGAACAGCTCCTTCATGAATATTTGAAGCCGTGCAGACGATCTTATCTTTACCTGTGATAGTGCCGGTAACATAAACAGAGCCTGTTACCTTAAGTGACTTTGTGACATTAAGATCACCCTCGACATAGAGAGAGCCATTGATCGTCTGACCATTTGCACCAAATGTTGCATCGCCATTATAAGCACCTGCGCCCTTATAAACGTAGAAGTTACCATACTGTGTATAGTCATTTCCGCCAATGTTAGCTTCACAACAGAACAAATCGACATCAAAACCTGAAGAACCAACGTCCATATGGTTTGAAGTAGAGAGCTTCTGACCGATATTAACATAGTTATATCCGTCTGCTCTTGCCATTGTGGAGTTAATGTGGAATTCATTTGAAACATCAAGGTTTTCAGAAATTGTAACAGTTGAACCCTGCTTTTCATCTACTAGACTAGGCTTGAGCATGATAAGAGGCTGAGTTGAAACCTCCAAAGAACCATACATAAGATAAGAACCATAGATACTGGTATTGTTTGTAAATCTATAGACCTTACCAGTGGTATTATTGATACCAGCCATATCACCGATAACGTTAAGGTTATCGTAACCTGCGCCACCGTTACCAACAAGCTCGATAGTATTTGTATACTCGGCAGGCTTTGTAACTGACTGCGTGGAAATATGAGCTGCTACCTTTTCAGTTTTTCCCAGATAAGTAGTTTCACAGGTAACAACGATATTTGCAACACTTGTACCCTCCTGTGCTACAGTTATCTTTGTGGTACCGATATTATCGCTTTTACCATTTGATCCATTATAGCTGACATTAGTAGTTGTACCCTTTCCGCTATTAGCACTTGCTAGCTTTTTAAGGTTATCTATGGCCTTTTTCTGCTGAGCCTTTGCAGTAGGATCATTAGTTGGAGCAGTATCAGTCTGTATCTGATTAATAAAGCTTTCAAGAGTAGATGAAGCTGTCAGATAAGCCTGTTTGCTCTTATAGTTATCATTTGTTTTTGTCCTATTTACCGAAACAAAAGAAACAGTTGCAGTCAAAAGTATTGACAGCATGAGCATGACAGCAACCGCTGTGAAAAGCACGACTCCGGGTTTGTTTCTTTGTTTCCTCTTCGGAGTATTCTTCATATTAACCACCTTTCTTAGTTTTATTATCACTTATGCTATACTTTTTTCATTTTACACAGGTTGATTACTTATATAAAATTTTTAATCATTATGTAGCACTAATTGGCAGGATAAGAAATACTCCTTATCCTACCAAATAGTTTTCTCTTAGCTGGCAGAAGGATCAGCAAGCTTCTTCAGAACGTACATATTCAGTGTCATAGAGCCTGAGATCTCGCTCTCGTTGACATTTTCTATGTTTACATTCTCGATCACCATGCTCTTTTCGTTGTTTGTAGTCAGGTTATCAGCAAAATTCTTGAAACCTGAAAGCGAGCTTTTGAACTGAATGTTAAGGCTATAATAACCTATTGTCTGTGCAGCTGTTTCATTGGTATTAGCGGCATTTTCATCTGTGTTTGCATCTGCAGCTGATGAATCAGTTGTGCTTGCATTATTGTATTCATCTACCTTAGTGTCAAAATCAGTAGCTGTTGCTGTTGACTCATAAGCAAAAGGCGAAAGAACTGTGCTGCCGTATGATGAAATAGTCATATTGGAGTTTTTGATCTTTACATCATCAACATTAAAAAGCTCACGAACCTTATCAGTAGCCTTGTATGCTACCTGATAATCATAGAAGTTAGCTGCGACCTGTGAGGTGCTTGTATAAAGTGTCTGAATCTCAGCGGCAAGGTTCTTATCCTTGTCTACCTGATCTTCAAGCTCGCTGAGCTGAACCTTTGCTGATTCCAGATCACTACTTGCCTGACTACACTCATCAATGGCAGGCTTAATAAAAAGCATAAAACCTGCAACAATTATAAGCAGTACGAATACTACTATCAAAATCATTTTATCACGATAATTCAACTTCATAATTATTCACCCTCGCCCTCTTCTTTAAGATAAAGTGTCAGCGAATCAAGCGTTACGCCTGAGCTGCCGTCTTCACCGATCGAATATCCGTTGTATCCTACATCTTCCTGGAAGAGTCCTGTACCTACAAGGGCATCGATTGCTGTTTTTACATCTGACTGATCATCAAGCTCAACCTTAGTAAGTGTTACTGTACCAGCTTCAAGGTTATATGTAAAGCCTTCATACTTGAAAGAACCAAGAGCTTCCTTGATGTCGTCAAACATCTCACTTGACACGACCGGAAGTGTTTCAAGAGCTGCATTTGCTGATGTAACATAGTTTGAATAATCCTGCATGATCTTCATCTTATTGTGAAGTATCTGGTTCTGGGCGATCTTCTCATTGCAAACAGCTATCTTATCATTAGTCTTGTCTATATCTTTCTCGATAGAACTCTTCCTGAGATTAATAACAAGTGTTGCACCTGCGATAAGCACTGCGGCTGCCGCAGCGAAGATACCGCCTGTCATGAGCAGCGAACCCATTCCGCTGTTGCCGCCCTTACCTGTGGACTGATCGACTTCGAGGAGGTTGATCTTCTCTGTAGCCTTGTTTCTCTTATAGAGAGCACCGATAGCATTAGCGAATACTGTAAACTCGAAGTTCTCGAAACCTGTGATCTGAGCAGGCACACCGAGAACGGAAGCCTTTATATCAAGACCGTCAAGAGCGTCAACTAGTTTGATGTAGTCCTCGATAAAGCCATAGAGAATAACATTTTCAAGTCCTGAACCGCCTCTTGCCTTATTGAACTGCTCCATTCTGAAGATGTTCTCATTAAGAGCTTCAGTGATATAATCGTCAGAATCATAATCTTCTTCTGAGATAGGAACGTATCTGGCGAATGCCATCTGTCCATTCTCAAAAAGTGTAAGACCAAGGAAGTTCTTATCGATCTGGCAAACCAACAGTGGCATTTTCTCCATGTTGGACTTGTCAGCAAGAACGATTCTTGCGATAGAGTTACATCCGATGTTAACAGATCTGAGGTTCATGCCCATAATGTTATAAAGCTTTCTGTAGCTTTCAACTATCGTACTAGGGCAAGCTGTTGCAAGTACCTTCACTGCACCGGGATTATCCTCACCTGCTTCACCTACTACTGTATATGAGATAGAATACTCATCTGTGATACCCATTTCCTGGCTCATATGGTTCTGTACCATAAGCAGGAATTCATTACCCTTTGCCTTTGGAACTACAAGCTCCTTGAATACGATGTTGCTCGATGAAAAAGTAACGATAGCGTCCTTATCCATCATGTCCTCAGCCTTGATCTGAGTGAGCAGTAACTCAGACAGACCTGAAAGGTTGATGACCTCACCATTAAGGATCATATCCTCAGGAATGTCTACCTGCAAAGATCTCTCGATCCTTATCTTGTTAGAGGAGTTATCACCTTTAACAATGTTGATTTGTCTATCAGAAATATCAAATGATAGCATTTATTCCTTCACCTCTTAAATTATTTTTCAAAACAAATATCTTCCCTCTCCGTTTTAAAGGAGAGGAGATATTTAAAATTAACGAACATAAAATGCAGACCCTTAGTTTTCCAGACCTGACAATGAACCGTAGAGCAGTGGGAAGATACCCGCAAGGCAAAGACCGATCGCAACACCCATGAATACGATGAGCAATGGTTCCATAAGTCCTACAAGTCTTGTAACGGCTGCGTCTGCTTCTTCCTCATAGTAGTCAGCAGTTTTCTCAAGGATCTCATCGAGAGCACCTGATTCCTCACCGACATAGATGATGGAAGTAAACATTCCTTCAAATATCTCTGTTTTTGCAAGTGACGCTGAAAGCGGTGCGCCCTGCTTAACTTCATCAACTACCTGAATGAACATCTTATCGACATAAGCATTTCCAAGTATTCTTGACGAACGTTCAAGACACTCTACCATTGGGATACCGCTTGAATAAAGTGATGAAAGAGTTCTTGCGAAACGACCCTCGTAGATCTTTACCATAAGCTTTCCGGCGGCAGGCATCTTTATCTTTATGTAGTCAAATTTAAGTCTGACTGACGGTACTTTCAAGGCGTATATCCAACCGAATATCAAAGCAACGACCACGATAAGAATGATATACCATTTTGCCTTGAAAAAGTCACTGAATGAGAAGAGAGCCTTAGAAAGTGCAGGCATCTGATCCTCTGGCATAAGACCTGCAAATATAGGCATGATGAACGTAAACATACCGATTACCATGACGATACAAAGAACGCCAAGTATGATAGGATAAGTCATCGCACTCTTTACCTTATTGTTCAACTTGTTTGAGTTTGCATAGTAATCGCTCAGACGCTGCATTGTCATATCGAGCGTACCTGAGGTCTCACCTGCGTCTACCATTGAGATGAAAAAGTCCGGAAAGCTTCCTCTTCTTGTATCGAGGGCCTCGGTAAAGCTCTGACCTTTCTGAACATCGTCATAAACGCTTCTCCAAACATCCTTTGCACCCTTATTCTCCTCTTCCTTATAGAGAATGTCGAGCGCTTTAACAATGGTAAGACCCGATGTCATCATTGCCGCAAGCTGACGGCAGCAGAAAGCAAGTTCCTTAGTATTGAACTTGTGCACAGATTGTTTGCCTGCACCGCCCAATGCTTCTGTATAACTTATACAGAAAAGACCTTGTTCGTGGATCTTGTCCAGTACTTCCTGTGCATCCTCAGCCTCATAGATACCCTTTATGGTTTTTCCCGAGGTATCCTTAGCAACATAGGAAAATTTCTTCATAATATGTAGATACACCTCCACTTATTTATACATTTTGTGCATTCACAACAAAAAACTTTAAAAATACACAAAACGCATTTTTATAATTATAACATTATTTTCATCTTTTCGCAAGTGATTGAGTGCTTTTTAAGCGTTAATTTATTTACAAAATAATCTTCACAAATTTATCGAATTTGTACAAATAGAATAATTAAACTAACATTTTAAATTATATTTAACATTCAAAGCGAGTTCATACAGATTTCTGATAGTAAATACTCTTATTTATGTTCAAATAATACAATTTATACGTTATTATCTGTCTTGCCCGCACTAAAAGATTTCATACTTTTGAGAATGACAGGATGCTTATGAACATACACTTTATAGGCTATCAGATAGAAACAATAGGACGCTGCAAGAAGAAGTCCTATGCCGAGGATCACACTTACAAGGTAGTTCATGCCCACGCCTTCATTCAGCCATATACACGGATAATAAAGCACTTTATAGAAGATATCTCCCTTGCCCTCCTGACTGAATGAATCCCTGAATATTGCAGGAATAAAATACACTAGAAGCATAAGAAGATACACTATTGTAATATTGACCCAGCTCCAATTTTCATATGCGGCATGGCGTTTGCCGTCGTCATAAAAAAGTCTTATGAAAAATATAAGCATGACCGCAAAGCCTATAAATGAGTCTACATTACTATTTGTCATAAAGCTTTTGAAAGCAGATGTGCTTGACGGAAAGACCGTAACCAGAGCCGGTATCAGCACAATGCCTGCAAAGGCTGAAAACAGCGTAAGAACGATCATTATCCCTATTCTCGACAGAATGTACTTTAAAAATTTTATTGCCTCCATAACTACCTCCGTTTTATTCTTTTGCTTTATAAAGTCTTTATGCTTTACATCTCATCTTGCACGATAAAGTTTTCAAACTTTACATCTTTCAATTATCTGACATAGTTTTATCAAAGAGTTTATACACAAGCTCTCTTAGATATATATTTTCTGTACGCTCAAGTTTAGGGTCTGCGTTTCTGATAAGCTGTGCGGCTTCCTGTGCTTTTCTTAGTATATCCATATCCTGTGACATATCCGCTATCTTCAATGCAGGAAGGCCATGCTGTCTGCTTCCGAAAAAGTCACCGGGACCTCTGAGTTTAAGATCTTCCTCAGATATCTTAAAGCCGTCGTTAGTCTTGCCCAAAATTTTAAGTCTTTTCACGCTTTCCTCATTAACGTTGTCTGTAATGAGGATACAACTTGATTTATATTTACCTCTTCCCACACGACCACGAAGCTGGTGAAGCTGGGAAAGACCAAATCTGTCAGCATTTTCTATTACCATTATTGCCGCATTAGGCACGTCAACTCCTACCTCCACAACTGTTGTGGAAACGAGCAGGTCTATTTTATGCTCCTTGAAGTCGTTCATGACCTGTTCTTTCTGAGCACCGCTCATTCTGCCGTGAAGAAGTCCCACAGTGTAATCTTTAAACGTTCCCTGAGAAAGCTTTTTAGCATATGTCTTAACGTCCTGCAAGTCCATATCACTTTCCTCTATCATTGGACAGACTATATAACCCTGTCTGCCCTCGTCAAGATATTTTTTCACATAGTTAAAAGCACGCTCGCGAAGCTTTCCTGTAACGGCATATGTTTCAACGGGCTGTCTGCCCTTAGGAAGCTCTTTCAGTACAGAAATATCAAGGTCGCCGTATATCATAAGGGCAAGAGTTCTAGGGATAGGCGTGGCTGACATAACAAGCTTATGGGGATTTTCACCCTTTGAAGCAAGTGCCGCACGCTGTTCAACGCCAAAGCGGTGCTGCTCGTCTGTTATGACAAGGGCAAGCTTTTTGAACTTCGTTGTCTGCTGAACAAGAGTGTGTGTTCCCACTGCAACGGCGTATTCACCGTTTTCAAGCCCCTCTTTCACAAGCTTTTTCTGTTTTGCGGTCATAGAGCCTGTGAGCAGTGCCACCTTTACGCCTAGCGGTTCAAGGAAGCCTTTGAGTGTCTCGTAATGCTGCTCGGCAAGTATCTCAGTAGGCGCCATAAGTGCGCTCTGACAGCCATTTTCATATACAAAATATGCCGCTCCTGCCGCAACTGCGGTCTTACCCGAGCCAACATCGCCCTGAACGAGTCTGTTCATAGGCTGTTCTTTCTGCATATCTCTGACACAATCCTCTATGGCGGTTTGCTGGCTGTTTGTAAGGATAAAAGGCAGAGCGTTATAAAAACTGTCCATATCCTGCATTTTCAGCACAAAGCCGCTTTTTTCACGGCTTCGGCTTTTCATAAGCTGCATACCAAGCTGCAAAACAAGAAGCTCGTCAAAGACAAGGCGATTTTTCGCAAGCTCGCAGGTGTGCATATCTTTTGGAAAATGTATATTCTCCAAAGCATATTCAAGAGAACAGAAATTATACCTTTGCATTATGCTTTTTGGCAGCGGCTCATAGATATTCTTATTAAAAACATTCAGGGCGAGCCTTACTGTTTTTCTGAGCATTTGCTGACTAAGACCCTCTGTGAGGTGATATACAGGCTGGACTTTATCTTCCGTATCGGCAGAAAGTATCACAGGAGAATTTATCTCTTTTCGCACAAGGTTTCCTGTTATCCTGCCGCAGAGGTAATACTCTTTATCCACTTCAAGCTGTTTATACATATACTCGCTGTTATAGATAACTATTACAAGGTCGGTGACGTCATCGGTAAAAATGACTTTGTACACTGACAGACCCTTTCTAATACGGGCTTCAGGGAGCTTTTTAACTACTCTGCCCTTTACTATGCAAGGCTCGTTAGTTGGTGCGTCGGCTATGGGAACAGGCGAGGTATAGTCAATATAACTTCTTGGATAATGACAAAGCAGGTCATATACTGTCTTTACGCCTAATTTCTCATAACATTCGGCACGTTTTTCCCCAACGCCTTTTAGATACTCTATTGGTTTTTCAAGATCTTTTAACAAATCCTCACCACCTGTCAGCTTTTACTTCACTTAATACGATTATATCATACATCACATAAAAGGTCAATGACTTTTATTCAAATCATACATATTTACGCCATTTTCCTTGCACGTTTTGCATTTTTACACAAAAAAAAGAACAGATGAAAAAAATCATCTGTCCTTGATAAAAACTATATGTTATTATATTTTCTCGCCAAACTCAGAATACTCAATAGAAGCTCTGATGAAATCTCTGAACAGAGGATGCGCTCTGTTTGGTCTTGACTTGAACTCTGGGTGGAACTGAACACCAACGAACCATGGGTGTACATTCTTTGGAAGCTCTACTATTTCAACAAGCTTTTCGTCAGGTGAAAGGCCTGCAAGCATAAGACCCTTATCTTCAAGAAGCTTTCTGTATTCATTATTGAACTCCCAACGGTGACGATGACGCTCACGGATAAGATTCTGTGGTGCTGAATAGATCTCAGCACATCTTGAATTGTCTGCAAGCTTGCATGGATAAAGGCCAAGTCGCATCGTGCCGCCCTTTTCTGTGATATCCTTCTGTGAATCCATTATATCTATAACAGGATATGGAGTGTCACCAAACTCGGAAGAATTTGCCCCTTCCAGTCCTGCAACGTGTCTTGCAAACTCAACAACAGACATCTGCATACCGAGGCAGATACCGAACATTGGTATCTTATGTTCTCTTGCATATTTGATAGCTTCGATCATGCCCTCGATTCCTCTGTCACCAAAGCCGCCCGGTACGATTATACCGTCGCAGCCGTGGAGCATTTCAGCTACAGTGTTCTCATTGAGATTTTCAGACTGTATCCACTTGATATCAACTTCTGCGCTGTTCTCAAAACCGCCGTGACGGAGAGCTTCTGCTACGGAAAGATAAGCGTCCTCAAGCTCAACATACTTGCCAACAAGACCGATAGTTACTTTCTTGTTACAGCTATGAACTCTGCCTATCATTTCCTGCCACTCTTTAAGGTCTGGCTGTCTGCACTCAAGCTTAAGATGATGACAAACAACATCTGCAAGGCCCTCTTTTTCAAGCCAGAGAGGCACTTCATAAAGCGATGGTGCTGTAAGATTCTGTATAACGTCCTCTGCTCTTACGTTGCAGAAAAGACCTATCTTCTGCTTCATATCCTCAGGTATCTCCATTTCAGAACGAAGAACAAGGATATTAGGCTGGATACCGATAGAAAGCAGTTCCTTTACGGAATGCTGTGTAGGCTTTGATTTAAGCTCCTTTGAGCCCGAGATATAAGGCAGCAGGCACACATGTATAAATACAGAATTTTCTCTTCCAAGCTCGATAGAAGCCTGTCTGATAGCCTCGAGAAATGGTGTGGACTCGATATCGCCAACTGTTCCGCCGATCTCTGTGATAACTATATCTGTGTCAGTTGATTTGCCTACTCTGTAAAGACGATCCTTTATCTCATTGGTGATATGAGGAACGACCTGAACTGTGCCGCCAAGATAATCTCCTCTTCTCTCCTTATTAAGAACTGTCCAGTATATCTTACCTGTGGTAACATTTGAATTGATAGAAAGATTTTCGTCGATAAATCTCTCATAGTGACCAAGATCAAGGTCAGTTTCCGCACCATCGTCAGTTACGAAAACCTCACCATGCTGATAAGGTGACATTGTGCCTGGATCGACATTTATATACGGGTCAAATTTCTGAATGGTAACGCTGTAGCCCCTTGCTTTTAACAATCTTCCCAGTGACGCAGCGGTTATGCCCTTTCCAAGACCTGATACTACACCGCCTGTTACAAAGACATATTTTGTAGGCATATCATTTCTCCTCCATATATCAAAAATAAAACACAAAAAAATCAGGTGAGATCATGTGGACACAACTCACCTTTTCGCTCTTACTAATATCATAACAAATTTTTATACAAAAGGCAAGTGTTTTTTCTATTTTTCTCTGAATTTTTTATAAATTATCAAATAGCTGCAATAATCTCTTGTAAAATTGTTATAAATTAAAGCGGTTTTATTTGATTTTATAAAAATTGATGTAATTTTAAAGTCAAATTCGTACGAAATTTATGTTGTAATTTGAGGTAAAATAGTATATACTATTATTGTATTATGCTTAAACGAGCTATAGACTTCCGGCTTGCTGACTTTAATCGGAAACGAGGTTTATTTTATGGACAACGACAACAAGAACACCTCCAACACTCAGGGAGATAAGGATTTACAGTCGCTAATATCCAATGCAATAGAAAATAGAAAGATACTTGATGCTTCAAACTCAAACGGACCTACGGGGGTCATACCTATCCCCTCAAAGGAACAGCAGAAAGCTGATCCGATACATGAGTCTGATCCAAAGCAGGATAAGACGCCAAATAAGAAAAAAGGCTGGAGCAAGAAGAAAAAGACGGGCATTGCTCTTGGAATAATATTTGTAGTATTCATTATTATAATTGCCATTATCGTAGGTCTGTTTTTCCACTACACAGGAATGCTTGACAGAACTAAAGACACCAAGATAAATTCAGGCAAAGCGCCTATAAATTCCAGCGAGCTTACAAGTGAGGCGGATACATTTGACGCAAAGGAAAAAGAGGACGAGCTTAAGGCTCAGCTACAAAAGCAGTCCTCCAAGATATCCAGCGAGGATGTAACGAACATTCTGCTCATTGGCGAGGATATCCGTGATACAGAAGAGGAGAGCCGTGGAAATACTGATGTTATGATGATAATTTCTATAAACACCAAGAACAAGACTATTACAATGACCTCCCTTATGCGTGATATGTACATTTACATGGCGCAGTTTGACGAGGGCAACAGGCTCAACAGCGCTTACTGGCACGGTGGCTGTGAGTATCTTGAACAGTGTATTGAGGATTATTTCGGTATCCAGATAGACAGATACGCAAGAGTGAATTTCTACTCGTTTATAGATATAGTTGAGACTGTAGGTGGTATCGACATGGAAGTGTCAAAGGCTGAAGCCGAGGGCATGAAGAAGCCGATGGCTGAACAGAACAAATACCTTAAAAATAAGAAAGGCACTGACTATATAAGCGACGACATATTTGCAGGCAAGAATGATGAGGATAAGGTAAAGCTTCATCTTAACGGAAATCAGGCACTTGCGTTTGCAAGGCTTAGATATGTAGGAAATTCCGACTATGAGCGTACCGAGCGTCAAAGACGTGTTATCTCAGAGATCATAACCGAATCCAAGAAGCTCAGTCTTGTTCAGCTTGACAAGCTTCTGAACAAAGTCCTTCCTGAGATAAACACAGACCTTACTGATGGTGAGATCGCAAATCTGCTCCTCAATGCTTTTGACTATATGAAATATGATATCCAGCAGCTTAGAATACCTGCTGACGGCTATTTCACAAACGAAGTCATCTATAGCATGGACGTGCTTAATCCGGACTTTGCCGCAAACTCTGCGTTCATTCAATATATAGTTTACGGCAGTTGTAAAAACATTGACGAAGCTATCAAGCAGTATCAGGAAGAAAATGCTTACAACTACAGCTATGACACTGGGTATTACGGCTACTAACTGAATAATTGATATCCGCTTTCCTTTTTTGGGGGCGGATATTTTTTTGCTTTATGCAAAAAAATATAAAAAAAATGGTTGACAAATACCCATAAGGGGTATATAATATATATGCAGCAAAAGATACCCCATAAGGGTATTTAATATAGTAAGGAGGCAAAAAAACATGGACAACAGAAATGATAAAGAACTGTCATGCGGCTGCTGTGATACTTGCAGGCACAAGCACACTCCCCGTGATGATAAAGAAATAAAACAGCTAAAGAATAGGCTAAGCAGAGTTTCGGGACAAATAAACGGCATTATCAAAATGCTTGACGATAACCGCTACTGCGGAGATATACTCATTCAGGTTGCAGCGGTTGAAAGTGCAATGCAAAGCTTCGGCTATCTTATTTTGCAGGAACATATGAAGACCTGTATGACAGAGGAGATACAAAGCGGCAACACTGAAGTTGTCGATGAAGTATTAGAGCTTATGAAAAAGCTTAAATAGAAAGGCAAATATCTATGAAAAAGTTAAAATTCAATGTAACTGGCATGAGTTGTGCGGCGTGTCAGGCTCATGTGGAAAAGGCTGTGAGTAAGGTAAATGGCGTAATGGACGTAAACGTGAACTTGCTTGCAAACAAAATGACGGTGGATCTTGACGAGGGCGTAACTAACGCTCAGGCGGTCATAAATGCTGTTGAAAGTGCAGGATATGGAGCAAGCGAGATAGGTGACAAGGAAAACAAAACTGCATCACCTGTTGCGGCGGCTCAGGACGAAAGTAAAAAGATGAAGAAACGCCTATGGTGGTCTGTGGGATTTTTGATACCGCTGTTCTATATTTGCATGGGACACATGGCGAACATACCTATCCCCCCTATTTTTGCAGGGCACAAAAACATGATGATATACGCACTCACTCAGCTTTTGCTCACAGTGCCTATCATTGCAATAAACTTTCACTATTTTTCAAACGGCTTCAAAAATCTTATCCACCGCTCCCCTAACATGGACAGCCTTATAGCTCTTGGTGCGGCGGCTTCATTCATATACAGTGTTTACGGCACTTACAGAATGGCTTACTTTATGGGCAGGGGTGATCTTGGCTCAGCACATGAGTATATGATGAATCTATATTATGAGTCATGCGGCATGATACTCACACTTATCACTGTGGGAAAATATCTTGAGGCTCGCTCAAAAGACAAGACGGCTAATGCTGTAAACAAGCTTGTGAACCTTGCGCCTAAGACGGCAGTTGTTATCCGTGACAGCGAGGAGGTGGAAGTTCCTGCGGAAAACGTAATGGTGGGAGATGTATTCCTGCTCAAAGCTGGCTGGTCTGTGCCATGTGACGGAGTTCTTATTGATGGGAACTGCACTGTTGACCAATCTGCACTCACAGGCGAGAGCATACCTGTAGACAAGGCAGTGGGTGACAGAGTTATGAGTGCAAGCGTATCGGCTGGCGGTTTTGCTAAGGTAAGGTGTGAGAAGCAAGCCAAAGACTCAACACTTTCACAGATAATCGCACTGGTTGAGGACGCTTCCGCTTCAAAAGCGCCTGTAGCAAGGCTTGCAGACAAGATAAGCGCTGTGTTCGTGCCTATAGTTATAACGATAGCTCTTATTTCACTGGTAGTATGGCTGCTACTTGGCTATAGCTTCGCATTTGCTCTTAACATGGCAATATCAGTGCTTGTTATATCCTGCCCATGCTCATTGGGACTTGCAACTCCCACTGCGATAATGGTAGGAACAGGTAAAGCGGCACAGTTCGGTATCCTAATAAAATCCGCTGAAAGCCTTGAAACTGCTCACAGCATTGACACTGTTGTTCTTGACAAAACAGGAACTTGCACAGAAGGCAAGCCTGAGCTTATTTCAGCGCAAGCGTTTGGTGATTTTGATGTTTCAGAGCTTAAAAAGCTTTGTGGCTCGGCAGAAAGCGGTTCATCACACCCACTTGCAAAGGCTGTTACAGGCCACTGCAAGACAAATGGCATTGAACTCTCCCCTGCTGAAAGCTACACAGAAACAGCAGGCGGTGGTATATCGGCTGTTGTTGAGGGCAGAAACGTTCTTATCGGTAACAAGCGGCTTATGGATAACAGTGGAGTTGACGTTTCAGCGGCAGAAAAAACCGCCCACGCTCATGCTGACAATGGTGAGATACCACTTTATGTAGCGATCGACAACAAGCTTGCAGGCATTCTGTTCATTGCAGACAAGATAAAAGAGACAAGTGCAGAGGCTATAGAGGGCTTCAAAAAGGCAGGCATTGAAACTGTAATGCTCACAGGGGACAACGAGAAAACAGCTAGAGCAATACAGAAAAAGCTTGGCATTTCACAGGTAAGATCACAGCTTATGCCTGAGGACAAGGCTACGATAATCAAAGAATTGCAGGAGCAGGGCAAAAAGGTAGCCATGATAGGCGACGGAATAAATGACGCACCTGCCCTTACAAGGGCAGATGTTGGAATAGCTATTGGTGCAGGACAGGATATTGCTATCGAGTCGGCTGGTATCGTTCTAATGAAAAGCGATCTGAATGATGCTGTTACGGCTGTCAAGCTCAGCAGAAGCGTTATGAAGAACATCAAGGAAAACCTTTTCTGGGCGCTTATTTACAACTCGCTTGGTATTCCGCTGGCGGCAGGAGTATTCTATGGCTTGCTTGGCTGGAAGCTCAATCCTATGTTCGGTGCAGCGGCAATGAGTTTAAGCTCAGTTTGCGTTGTGACCAATGCGTTAAGGCTCAATCTTTTTAAAAGTGGCAGAGAAAACAAAGCCGCAAAGGCTGAAATAAATACTAAAACGGAGGACGGAAAAATGAAAAAGGTAATGAAGATCGATGGCATGATGTGTTCACACTGCACAGGCACAGTAACGAAGGTGCTTAATGCGATAGACGGCGTTACAGCAGATGTTTCCCTTGAGGACAAGTGCGCTTACATCACACTTGACAAGGACGTGGCTGACGAGGTGCTTTCTAAGGCGGTGACGGACGCAGGGTATAAGGTAAAGGGGATAAAGTAGGTTTTAGCTGTATATTTTGAAAAAAGCGGTGCTTTGAAAGCACCGCTTTTTTTGGAAATTGTGTAGCCCTGCGTATGCGGGGAAAAGATACTTGGAATATAAAATGTTGTAATAGCGTTAGGATCACCCCCGCGTATGCGGGGAAAAGTATATTTTTCGGACAAATAAAGTCCATATAATAGGATCACCCCCGCATATGCGGGGAAAAGAGTGCCGGGTCCCAACAGCAGCACTGTTATGGCTGCCGCAGGGATATACACTGTTCCGTCAAGATCTGTGGCGGTGACTGCACCGTTTTCACGGCTTACCTTGCAATGTTCAAGATAAATAAACGTCATTCTGTCGCTTATTGTGGGCAGTGCATGGAGATCTGGCTTCTCTATCACATTTTGTTGTGCCATTATCTTACTCCGACGATCGTCAGCATTCCAAGACCATAAGCTTTCTCACGGCCGATACCATTAGTAAGTGCAACTTTAAGAAGTTCCTCGTCTGTTACTGTAAGCACGCCCTCATATGTTACAGAAAGTATTCTCACATGGTTTCTACGCTCGCCCTTTTTAAAATCATACCACTTAAACTCTGTTACCAGCCACATTCCGTCCTCTAGAGAAAAGCCGTTTTTCAAAGCCTGCTTTTTCAGCCATTCTTCCTGCTGTTTATTTCCTATAAGTCCGACAGGGCGACCTCTGTGGGAATTAGTATCTTTCTTATGTATAACAGGGTTTGCTTTCAAACGAAACTGCCACTTACTGCTATTTTTAACTCTGTCAAGTAATGTATCATAACATTTAGTTTGCGGTCTTTCTGCTCCGAATTGATCTGAAACATTTGAAAAATCAAGTTCTTTTTCTGATAATATGAGTAAATACTTCTCTCCGCCAAGCTCGTCTATTCTCCAAAGCTTCCTTGTTCTGCCGTCAGACTCAGCACTTTCGATAGCTCCATGAAATCTGCTTGGGCATACCAATGCCTTCATTGTATTTGTTTTTGTCATATCTAATTTTATTCTTGTTAAATACATACTGCACCTCACAATTTAGAAAAGGCGTCATGCTCTGGGTTGCTATCCACAACAAGAAGTTCTTCACGCTTCATTCGCCAGCCGTGCTTTCTGTGAAGCTGTGAGAATGACAACGGAATATCCTGCACCATTGCACCGCCTGATGTGACTTCATAGGAAATGCGCACGCTTTTTCGGTGAGCGTTCTTATAAAGATATGGCTCGGTCTTTAGTGCCGTAAGGATATCCTCGCCCTTAACGCCAAGAACGATAGGCAAAGTTGGCGGACAGGACTTTCGTCCAAGATACAGCGGATAAACAGGATTTTGCAGTGCAGAAGCTATACTCTCCAGCAATGATTTATCATCACTTTCAAGTGCGACAAGAAACACTGCGTCTGACAGATAATAACGCTCTGTAACATCTGCTATCTTATAGCCATGCACCATATGAAAATCTTTAAGCAAAACGCCCTCCTTATCGGCACGAACGCCAAAACGGAGCGTTGTAAGCGGCACAAGCTTCTGCGGATCGTCATTACGCTGGATACCAAGAGCTGCCGCTATCATGCCAATAACGCCGCTTTTGGTAGGCTCACGTTCTGTTGAATGCACAATGAATTTTGAACTGCTGCCCCACGCTTGTAATGGGGCAGCAAGTCTTAGCAATAATACTGCCATTGCCTTTACGCCTCTGCTGTCTGCTCACGAAGATATGCTTCCAGACGTTCAAGAAGCTCAAGAAATGTCATCTTTTCGGCAATATCTGCCAACTTGTCACCAACGCAGAAAGCAGCCAATGGCTTAGCAGCAAAATTATCATATACCTTTCCAGCATACTCCACAAGTTTACTCTCAGACTCGGCAACATAGCCATCTTCAGAAGCTCTGACAGGTTTCTCAAAAGCTCCGCAAAGGTTAACAGGCTGGTCATTACGAACTGTCACATAAATAGCGTCAGGGAAAGTGCGGTTTGCAAAAGTGTTCTCCTTACCTGTAGGCATTGAGCGTACGAACGCTTCAACATACTTTTTCACAACATCAACTGCATCATACAAATTGTCAAGTGCCTTTGAAAGCTCTGTCACATTCACGTTGGCATAGCGATAAAGAGTTGAGGAATTGAACTCTACTGTTCCAAGGTGTCCTGCACCTGCGTTGTCATCGTCCTGAAGGTCATCAACTGCGGTGAAATAATCATACTCGTTCTGTATAGTATGTGTAGAAATAGCATGAGCCACCTGTGCAGCGGCATCATAGTTGAGCGTAGGGTCACTTGCTGCCATTCTTCCGAACAATGCGATATCTACTGACGGATTATCTTTCAGAGCTTTTTTATAAGCATTTTTATCTTCTTCGCCGTCGCACACAAGTTTTGCAATCTCTTTTGCCTGCTTGTTGCTCATAAGGAACAATGCGTCCGTCTTTTCTAAATCATCATCTTTGGTGGATTTAGTACTTATTCCTGCAGCTTTAAGAGCTTCAGCTGCCTTCTTGTTTCTTGACTTTTCGCTCATAGTGCTGTCTATTGCGGCTATCTCATCAGCAACAAGTGCTGCCACTTTAAGGGAGCGAACGCCAAGTTCTTCTGTAGCAAATATTTTTCTGAAGTCGCCTCTCATAGCGTGCTTCCAAGCCTGTGATGAAACTCTTGCTCTTCTTGTACCGCCATAAACGGCTGTCTTAGGGCTACCCGTATCATCACGGTTTACACAGCTTGGCGGTACGGTCTGCAAAACGTGTATATCAACATAAATACTCATGATAAATCTTCTCCTTTTTCACGATAAAAATCCTCGCCCCATTTAAGCTGGACGTTTTTTCTCTTGTTAGTGTCCTGAAACCAATACAGATCCTCTGCAAGTCTGATGTAATCGAGCTTTACGCTCTTTGCCTTGAAAAGCTGTACAAGACCTCTTATATGATGTGAAAGTTCAGGCATATCTTTGGCTGTGACAACAGGTCCAAATCTGCGCATGATACGTTCTCTGTTTTCATCAGTTTTCTCTTCCATAAGATCAGCGGCTGCACTTCCAAGGGATCTTCCCTCACAATGAACTGTTTCCGAACTTCCCTGCTGATGAAGTGCAAACATAGTCAGCGAAATATATATTGCCCACTCCGATCTGCTTGGCTCGTTAGATTTACTGAAAAGCTCAGGCGACATTTTATTGAAAAATACATCCCACAGTTCAGGCATTTCACCCGGCTTTTTGCCTATGCCGTGGCGTAGTTTTGCCAAATTTGCTTTTCCGTCACTTGTGTCTTTTTGTGTGATGAGTTTCTGCACTCTGTCTTTCATTTCATTTCTTATAAGCTTTACTTCTTCCATATTCTCACCTCGCATTAATAAACATTAAATTTTCTGATATATCTTTGAAACATCACGCAAGAAAATGTTGTAAGCCTTTGGTGCAGAATAGATCGTCTCATCTATCATATGTCCCACCATTGCAGTATCATCTACTGCCGCAACAAGCTCCCTACCAAGATCAAGGGTTATCCTCTTTGCAGTATTCTGCCACTGTTCAAACTTTTCCAGCTTATCATCATTTTCCGGGTCAAGTGAAGAAAGCCAACTGCGGAAAGGAATATCAAGGCGGTAGTATAGCTGTGACTTGGCGTCTAAAATCGAGCCAATGTCCTTTGGCTTACTGTTCTTATTTCCACCAGAGGCAAGGTAAATATTCCATGCTAGATTGCCTATTTTTTTCGCAAGTTCTTCACATCTGCTTATCTCAAACTTTATTTCTTCACGATAACCCCTGCCTACTTCTGATAGTATTTGTGCGTTCATTTCTAAGGAATCACCGAAAACATTCTGTATGCTACAATTATTTTTATCATAGTCTACAGACAACACGGTAGTCCTCATCATAGGTAGTTTTACCTTTGTTGATATGAATTTAAACCACTTTATAACCCCAGGAACATGATTACCATTAGAATTATTATAAATATTAGAAAACTCACGCCACATCTGTTCCGACGCACAATGTTTCTTTGGTAAATAATCAGTCTTATTTATTTTCCATGTTGTCATGGGTTCTATAAATGCGTTCTTATCAGTAAAAGAATCTCCCCTAATAGCAATATATCCCATTATTTTATCGCCACATCTATTTAGCAAAATGTGTCGAGACTGTAACGTATAAAGCTGTGCAAGATTGGTCGGATAAGGTATTTCCCTACGTTCTTCTTTTACAGGATCATCCATTTCCCACATTGGTTGTTCATCACATTCAATATTATCATTATTAATTAGTACAAAATTAAGCATAATCGTTTCAAAAAAGTTACTGCCATTCAAATAAACTAACCCTAATTTTCCAAGCCAACCAACACCAGACGGAGGAAGCTTACCACCAGCTTTCTCTTTTCCCTCCTTTGAGGGCTTTATTGCTGAATCATCAAATGAAATTAAAGTCAAAAGCCACCTAGCCGCCTGAGCATATGTAAGGTGGCTTTTCTGTTCGCCTGAATATGCAGAAAATATCCTAGTTTTGTTGCCACTTTCTGATATCTCGCCATTAAGCTTTGACGCACCATATTCTGTGCCATAAGTCAGCCCGGCCATTTGCCCAAATGGTCTTTCGGGATGAAAGAGCCAAAAGCGTTCATGCCACTTTTCAAAATACTCTCTCATGGGCTTTTCGGGAATCTTTCGGTTGTTCCATAGGCTTTCCCACCTATCCACCGCATCGTCCTCTTCCTCTAGCTCTGCTTCATTGCCGTCGGCATCTACCCTTGAAAAGACAGTATGCACTATGGCAAGCATAAGACGAAGTATAACTATATCCTGCGTAGGCATTTCACCTTTCAGAGCCTTATACTTATGCGCATTCAAAAGTGCATCTGTTAGTGACACCTCTTTTATTTGACAATTGTCGTCCATTACTCTTATCCACGGCTCATCAAGCAGATTAAACTCTGTTTCGTTCATTCACATTCCTCCTTCTTAGTAAATTCCAGACCTTTTTCAAAGCTGTAATGAAGATCATATCCGTTCAGCTCACCTTTAAGGTCCTCATCAAGAAACAATACAAGCTGGTTTTTAAGCCACGGGGAATTTTGCCAACCTGCAATATACTTCATACAGTTGTTTTCAAGTTCTCTTATATTTTTATCTATATTCCATGACTGACAAAACATTGTCGGAAGTCGAAGCTTCTGTTCAGCTATTCGGCGACATTCTTCATCATCAGGGCACTCTGATACCTCTGCACCGCCATATTGGTCAGGCAAAAAATGAATACTTCCATCTGATCTAAGCTGAATCAACAACACATCAAATGACGAGATCCCGTCACGCACTGCCGCCTGTGCAAGCTGTTCATCACCAGTTTCAACAGGCTTTGAAAGCAGCCCATGGATACTTTTCCCTTTTGGCTTACTTATCCTAAAGCAGTCAGCCCTGCCCTTGCTTTTCTTTTGCTCATTTATATACTTATCATAACACTCACCACTCGTAACACTATAAACCTCTTGAACAAGTGGTGAGATATCGTCAGGAAGAGTGATGCTGTCGGGCAAAGTGTCAGCCGTTTTATTGATAAGCCAATGGCTGTATATTTTTCTCGACGCTGATTCCATATTTGTATACTCATCTGTAATAACATAGCAGACAGGGGTTTGTGCTGTATCAGGCCGCACTCCACGTTCATGCCTGTGAAGTCTGCCCATTCGCTGCAACAATAAGTCCATAGGACACATATCTGTAATGAGCATATCAAAATCAATATCAAGTGATTGTTCAAGCACCTGCGTTCCAACTACCACAAGACCGCTCCTGCTTTCAGGCGTACTGTTTTTGCCGACAAGGTCAACAAGCTGTTTCTCCTTTTTAGCACGGTCAGGAAGCACGAACTGTGCATGATACAAAAGCACTTTTGCATTATCCTGCAAAAGCTCGGCAAACATCTGGGCACGTCTTACGGTATTTACTATAACACCTACACAGCCGCCATTCTCTGTTACATTTTTCACAAACTGCACAACATCGTCACTAACGCAGGTCTTGACTGACACAGTTTTGTGCGCTCCGTCATAGCTTAATCTTTGCTGGCGGATATCTTTGCCGTCTGTCCATGTGAGTAGAGGATAACCCTGCTCTTTTTCAAATCTATCATCAAACTTTTTTATTCCAAGATAAGCACGTATAAGTGACATTCGTCTTGCTGAGGGCAGCGTTGCCGACAGCAGGATAACAGGGGTGTTGTAGCTTCCAAGCCACTGCAAAGCCATTTCAAGATACTCGCTCATGTAGGCATCATAGGCATGGACTTCATCAATGACAACGACCTTTTCTGACAATCCAAGGTGAAGGAGCATAACGTGTTTTCGTTTCAATGCAAGCATGAGCATTTGGTCTACCGTCGCCGTCACAAAATCTGCAAGACACGCTTTTTTGCTGTCACAAAACCAGTTGTGGATAATTAATCCGCTGTCGCTTTCCTCCTGCGGTATGCCCCTTTGTATGTTCTGAAACAGCGAATTGAGTGCTGCGCTTCCGTGGTTGAGCTGAACAGAATGATAAAGTTCTGTAGATTGCTTTTCAGCCCAACTGAGTATTCTTGGGAAAATGCCGTTTGCAGTTGCCTGAGTTGGAAGTCCAAAAAGCACGCCATTTTTGCCGCACTTTGATGCCAATATCTCGCTTGCCGCAAGTGATGTTTCTGTTTTACCACAGCCCATTGGCGCTTCAAATATGTATATGCCGGGCTTGGCAGTGTTTTCAACTATTTTCAGCACCTCTGACTGCACCGAACGTGGTTCAAAACCAAAAGTTTCTTTAAAGTCCTCATTAGATATTACCGTTCTCTCAGGATTCCACATCTGTGGAAAATCGAGCTTTGCCCAAGCGTGTTCAGCCCTAAGCTTGTCGTCAGGTTTGAGGTCCTCCACTGACAAAAGTGGAAAAAGCTCAGTGTTGCTTGCAAGCCAATCCGCCATTATTAACAGACCACTCAGAAGCATTTGCGAAGAACGGTCTATATCAGGCAACTCACTAACATCTAAAAAGCCTGCATAATCAAGTGCCATATCAAATATCGTCTGCCAAATATCCTGCAAAACTTCAACATTTTCTTTGTCACGTCCATAATAGTTTTCATAGAAAGCTATATCCTCTTGCGGCCATGACAAATCCTGTACGCTCTCAGCAGGTACACCATGATGAGAGCCAACAACAGTGCTTACACATTCAGGGCAACCCAACAAATTAAGAATCTCCTCACCTGCAAATGCATGAGGAGTTTGTTTGGCTTTTCCTTTATCGTGAGAAACATCAAAATTGATTCCTGACGCTTCAAGTGCAGACTTTCTCTCAGGAAGTTTATCACCTATTTTATATTGAAATACCACTATTGCTTTGCCGATATCGTGAACTGCTGCTAGAAAAATAGCTAACTTTTTGAACTCATTCTCCTCTAATCCGCAAGCCTTTGCAAATGACGGCGACAGAAATTCATCACACAGACAGCTCATGATATCTGCCGTATCCTGCAAATGCTGCAAAAGCGGCAGCCATTCAGACGAATTTTTGCCTGTTTTCGCCATTAGCGAATACAGTATCTGTTCTGTAAAGTTCATTATGTCACTTCCCGTCCGCTAAAATCGCCTTACTTCTATATTATAACATATTAGTATATAACTTTCAACAAATTGTCAAAAGAATATTGGTATATTTTAATTTTTTATCTACATTTTCCGACATTAAAAATAGCGGTGCAACTCAATGTGAAATGCACCGCTATTTTTATTTACGCTATTCCGTTTTGTCATCGGTTTTTTCTGCCGTATCCTCCTGAATTATCGGCATTTCGACTATCGCCTTGAACATATCTCCGTCTATTTCGATATTGAAGATACCACCGCAGGCTTCTGTGAAGCTCTTTGATATGGATAATCCCAAACCGCTTCCGCCGTCTGTTCGTGACTTATCCCCTCGCACAAATCTTTCAAGTATCTCTTCCTCTGTGAAGTTTATTGGCGTTGCCGAAATGTTCTTCTCGGCAAATACTATTCTGTCCGCTTTTTTGTACACATCAAGGAATATCCTTGTGCCGTCCATAGAGTAATTCAGAGCATTGTCTACAATGTTTTGAAACACTCTGTAAAGCTTGTCGCCGTCGCCCATTACCATTGCGCTGTCGGCATTTATGTTTATCTTTACTATCTTGCCACTGTCAGCTATCTTGTCCTCTGCGTCTGCGATGCACTGATTTAACAGCATCACAAAATCAAGCTTTGTTAGGTTTACATCAACGCCGCTTGTGGCTTTTGCTATGCTGAAAACGTCAGACACAATGCCTTTGAGCTTCTGCACCTTTTTATCAAGTATCTTCACATAGCTCGAAGCTTCATCGTTAAGATCCATTTTCTTAAGCAGGTCGATATAGCTGATAATGGAAGTCAGCGGTGTTTTCAGGTCGTGTGAAACGTTTGTCACAAGCTCTATTTTCAAACGCTCAGACTGTATCTGCTGCTCCACCGACTCTCTCACCTTATCCTGAACTGAGTTGAGTTTTTCAGATTCAGCATACACCGGCGAAGTTTTTCTTATCTTGCCATCATAAGGCTTTTCTTCTCCAAGGCTGTCTATCTGTTTGCTGAGCTTTGAAAGCTGTGAGAAGTCACGGATATCTAACACCATCAGTATCAAAGCCACAACAAGCAAGAACGGCTCAACATCTGCACTGGAATAATAAGCGGATTCCAAAAACAGTATAACGCCTATGGCTATCGTTCTTATGGATAGTTTCACTCCAAGTGGAAGGCCATGAAAATAGTGATACAGTGATGTTTCCTTATACTTGCGCCATAGGAACTTACATAATCTGCAAATAAGGCTTTCTTTGAATATGCTTCTTGTCTTTATCTTGCCAACAAACTCCATAAGCGAGCCAAAGCCTGCAAAATATGCCAATGCAAATAACGCTACAGCAATGATATTTCTGAAAACGGAATTAGCCAAAGCATTGTCAAAAATATTTTTTGTGATGCTCACATAATAATTCCAGCAGGCGCCAAATACAAAAGCAAATGTAATAGCCAATGCCATTAGGATAAGGTAAACTTCCGTAGGCACTTTTTTTAGAAAATTGCCTTGCTTCCAGCGTTCAACGCTCTCAGGCTCTGCATTATATGCACAGATCAGTAGCAGATAGCACACAAGCATAAATTCAATAACGCCAAAAACGATCACAAAAAGCTTTGCACGATACATATCATTCAAAGCCTCGGTGTATTCCTTTTCCATTGCCGTAAGCTTTTCAGCTTTCGGTGCAAAGAATACCGTTATACCTGAATCGTCATTGTCTGTCGCTTTGTAATCAGGCAGGTCATAGAGGTTTTCACATTTTGCCCATGTGTTTCCGTAATCGTCCTCATAATAATATATGCTGTTGTCATAGTCATAGTATTCATTGCCGTCATCAGTGTCATAATCGTCACCAATTTCTTCATCTTCAAGCCTGTCGGAATATTTCAGACCGTTTTTCAAATCAAGACCTTTAATAACATTATATCTTGAGTCTACATTATAGAAAGCTATTGGATCATAATTGCCGTAATTGTAAAAATATCTGCCGTAGTTATCATAATAACTTCCTCCTACGGGCACAAGATTGTCGGCATAAAACTCTTCTGTCACGTTATCCTGATACTCCGCTGTATTGTAATAGTAGTCAACTATCTGTCCTGATGAAGTTCTGTCGCTCATGACCTCGTTATCACGGCGGAGTATATAGTTTTTGTGCGACGATTTAAAAGCTTTTATCTTATCCGTTTCGCTGTCATAATTTTCTATATCTTTTATATTTGACAGATATCTTGTTTCGCCATTTTGAGTAATCCCCACATAGTAATCAAACTGACTGTCTACAAGCCGTATACCGTCTTCTGTCTTTTTGTATTTATAGCGGTTGTAATCAAGATAATTCAGATAGTCATTGAGCAAGTGTCTAGACTGGGTGTAATTCCGATCCTCATCAACATATCTGAGATAAGCCGAAGCTGTAACGCACAGTTCCTCATACATTTCATTGGAAGCCAGCTTATAGCTTTCTGATTTAAGATAAGACTTACTGCTGCTGTCAGCATGGCTGTTAGCATAAAGCACCAAAGACAAGCAAAAGCCGCCTGCAATAACGCAGGCAAGCACAAATGCTATAATTCTCATCTTTTTAGCTGAGAATATCTTAAACCATTCTGCCTGCTCAAATTTTCTCGATTTTGTAGCCAATTCCCCACACCACCTTCAAGTATTTCGGCTCTCTAGGGTTTATTTCTATTTTCTCTCTGATGTGACGAATATGTACCATTACCGTGTTTTCAACGGCATAAGCGTCCTCGTTCCACACTTTTGAATAGATCTCCTCGGCAGAAAATATCCTGCCTGCGTTTTTCATAAGAAGCTCAAGAATTTTAAGCTCCGTGGCGGTGAGCTTGACAGGTTCTCCGTCAACCTTTAAGCTTTTTGCCTTAGTGTCAAGCTCCAGACCGCCTATTTCTATAATATCCGTTTTGTTTGCCGTGTCGATAGCGCCAAGCTGCATATATCTTCTCAGGTTGCTTCTTACCCTTGCCACAAGCTCCATAGGGTTATAAGGCTTTGTTATGTAATCGTCAGCGCCCATTGAAAGCACAAGCACCTTATCAGTATCCTCAGATTTAGCGGAAAGCACAAGTATAGGGATATTCTCTGTTGCCCTTATTTTCATCATTGTAGAAAGTCCGTCCAGCTTAGGCATCATGACGTCAATGAGTATAAGCTGTATGCTGTTCTCAGTGAGCTTCTCCAAAGCCTCAAGACCGTCATAGGCTTTTATTACCTTATAGCCCTCCATTTCAAGCAGCTTTGCGATAGCTCCCACTATATCTTTATCATCATCTACAACAAGGATTACAGGCTCCTTTATCTCCATATCGGCACGATCCTTTCTTTTACGTTTATTATTATAAGCCACATTCTTTAAAAACAGCTCAACATAATTCTTAATTAAATCTTAATGTACTCTATGATTATATCACATTTTTTCTGACATTACAACAAAAAAAGACGGGCGAAATAAATTCCGTCCGTCTTTATATGGCAAGTTGTATTACTTATTCTTTTCCAAATATGCGTGATACTGATCGTTGAGAGTTTTAAGTTCTGAATCAACAGTACCCTTATACTGCTCTTTGAGCTGTGTCCACGTATACTGTGAGCCATTCTCATCTGTCTTCATAACTGAAGTATACAGATAAGGAATAACAGCTTCCTTAGTATCATTTGTTGCAGCGTCGTTATCTGACAGAGTGGTGGAGATGCCATAACCAGGATCAAATATCTTAGTGAACTTGTCTGTAACAAGGTCAACGTAAGCTACGTTATACATATCTTCTGTCCAGTTAGGATTGTTTACAAAGAACTTCTCCTTCTCGATATCCTTATATGTATCCTGAGTATAAACTATCTTTGCACACTCGAGCCAGCACTTCATAGCGTCATTCTTTGTCGAACCCTTTACCCACATATACGCATTCATGTCGATAGTTGTATAAAGCGTATCAGAGTTAGGATCCTTTGGCATTGGAACTACGCCCCAATTGTCGCCGTCCTTTGGTGAATGTGTACCGGTAGAAGCCCATGGACCCATTGCATAGAAGAGGATATTCTTCTTGAATGCGTCGCCTGCCTGTCCTACCCAATCAGGATAGTACATACCATTCTTTGCGATATCATAAAGCATATCAGATGCTCTTACAAAGTCAGCGTCGTTAAGATTTGAAACATACTCGTCCTTATCAGCGTCATATGTGATAAGAGTCTTACCTGTTGACTGGAAGATAAATGGTGCGAACCAACCGTTTATGCCGTATCTTTCCTCGTCAGCAGCAGCGCCCTCAACATATTCTGACATCATGTCATACCATGCGTTCCAATCCCACTTGCCGTCCTGATAAAGCTCATATGGATCATCAAGACCAGCAGCGTCTATCATAGACTTATCATATGTGATAACAGAACCTGGCAGGAAGTTGATAGGTGCAACAAAGTGCTTGCCGTTGAGAGTGAACTGCTCTGCAACATCCTTAACATCGCTCCACATAGCACTGTCGAAATCAACGATATCATCAACAGGCTGGAACATTTCCTTGATACAGTTTGCAGGGAATGTCATAGACTGCTCATACCAGAACATATCCGGTGGATTGTTAGACATAAGTCTTGCTGCGAGCTTATCATACTTGTTCATTGATGATGTCTGAGAATACTTGATCTTACCGCCCTTTTCCTCAAAAAGAGTAAGGTCGGTTCTCTTTTCCGGCTCTTTCTTAGTTGGGTTTATGTCAAAATAAGAAAGCCACTCCAACTCCTTTTCCGAACCATCAGGGATAGTAGCAATATCGTCGGTGCTTGCTACCTTTACCTTATCAACATAAGAGCTGCTTGAATCGCCGCCTGATGAGCTACCGCATGAAGCTACGCTCACTGCTGACAAGAGAGCCATTGCACCGGCAATAACACGCTTGGAATTTTTCATTATATATAACCTCCGTAACAGATCGTTTTCATTAGAAAACGTATCCTTGATTCTTACAAAGCTATTATATCACTGAATGTAATCGTTGTCAACAAAGTTACAATCACTGTTACATTCTTTTAAATACTTTTGGTGATTTCAACAAATAACCATTCATTTTTTTGGTGATTAAGCCTACAGCATAAAAAAAGCGGAAACAACATTCAGCCGTTTCCGCTTCATATAAAATGCGATATCTACGCTCTTACTAGCTTATTGATCCGTTTTGCTCTGGAATACTTCGCCACATAACGCCTTGTATCCTTACTGATAACACCGCTGAGAGCAAGCAACGCTATAAGGTTTGGCAATGCCATAAGACCATTGAAGATATCAGCGATCGTCCAAACGGCAGAAACCGTCATATATGGTCCGATAAATACAGCGAGGATGTAGAGATATCTGTAGACCATGACCACCTTCATGTTGCTGTTAAAAAGATATTCCATACACCTTTCACCGTAATAGTTCCAGCCAAGGATAGTTGTGAAAGCAAAGAACACAAGACAGACCATAAGAATAAATGCAGGTATCATTGACGGCAGGAACGAGAAGCCGTTCTGGAAAGCGTGATTTGTGACCTCAACGCCCTCAAAAGGCTTGCCTGTTACTGGGTTGATAGCCTCGTAGCTTCCCATCATTACGATAGCAAGACCTGTCATAGTACATACAATGATAGTGTCGATAAATGTGCCGCACATAGAAACAAGACCTTGTCTTACCGGCTCTTTTGTCTGAGCGGCTGCGGCTGCGATAGGTGCCGAACCAAGACCTGACTCATTTGAGAAAATTCCTCTGGCAACACCCTTTTGTATAGCAATGAACATTGTAGGAAGAGATCCGCCTGCGACAGCCTTGAAGCTGAATGCCTGTTCAAAAATAAGGGCAACAGCGTGAGGGAGCCTCTGAATGTTTATAACAATAAGTGAAAGACAAGCAACTATATAAACGACCGCCATAAAAGGCACAACTACCTGAGAAACACTTGAGATCCTCTTTATGCCTCCGATAATAACAAGTGCGGCAAAAATAGTTATCAAAAGTCCAGAGATTATAACAGCCCATGTATAGTCAGCGCCAAAAATATTCACTGTATGTTCCTTTTTAGGATCAAAGAAAGCCTGAACTGCCGATGAGATACCATTCACCTGAGAGAAAGTACCGATACCA